>Ga0172377_10006119_pt1 | contig 12393 bp, 9 predicted proteins | sample Pumphouse3metaG_FD_119749 | JGI IMG/M metagenome (GOLD analysis project Ga0172377, IMG submission 119749) | Leachate microbial communities from a municipal landfill in Southern Ontario, Canada - Pumphouse #3 metaG | ecosystem: Engineered > Solid waste > Landfill > Unclassified | place: Canada... | reverse complement strand
TGGTACGTTGTTTTACAAATTGGCCTATCTTCTCTGGGGCCTCCGTCATAGCAATAGCTCTATTCTCGTTCTCTATATAAAATCCGGCCCTTAAAATACGGATTGTCAAATCGCAATCTTCAGCTAATGTATCTGTAGTCAACCCTCCTGCGGCATCGATAGCTGATTTTTTGAAGGCACCTATAGCACCGGGAACTACCGTGACCGCATTGATATTAGCATAAGCAAGTCTATCAAAATTCTGACTTGTTACATATTCTATAGCTTGCCACTTAGTGAGCCAATTTACTTGATTGCCTACTTTTACATTGCCAGCTACAGCACCTATATCACGGATCCCTTTATTATCTATAAAATGCAATATCATCAACGAAACAGCATCCTGATAGAGTTTGGTATCGGCATCAATACACACCACATACTCAGCATCCGTATGCTCGATACCGAAATTCAAAGCCGAGGCCTTTCCCCCATTTGTCTTGGTAAATATTTTCACTTTTTCATGAGTGGACAATGCATTGCAAACGCTACGATATGTATCGTCCTTACTCCCGTCATCAACAAAGATAATATTGAAATTAGGATAATCCTGTTCTAATAAATTATTGATTGAAGATACAGCATTTACTTCTTCATTATAAGCGGGAACAATAATAGAAACAAGTGGTGCATTATCCATCAATACACCTTTATCATAATGGATGGTACTCATTCTTCGCTTTTCACGATGAGCAAGAACCATCATAAAGATTAAACGTCCGAAACCTAAGATAATAAAAATGATAAACAAAGCTGTAAGGAAGTTCATCGCATCATAAATCAGCGTGGCAAGTGTCAAATTGGCCAACATCACATAATAGCCGTTTCCTTTGGGCTCAACGGGCATCAAATCTTGTTTACTCCGATGAAGAATATTTGTTAATGTAGTAAACGTGTATCCCCTCTTTTGAAAATATTCGATAATTCTCGGCAATGCCTTTATCGTCTCCTCACGCGTTACACCTCCGGCATCGTGAAGCAAAATGATATGTCCCCTACCCTGTTTTACAGCATTAACGACACGTACGAATATAGAATCGGACTTGATACCAACTTGCCAATCCTCGGGATCAACAGCTTCACCAACATCCAAATAATTATCTTTACGGGCCAATGCCACAGGAACAATTTCTTCCATCGTAGAAGGTTCACTGTCGGCATTGTAAGGAGCCCTGAATAAAATAGTACTATGTCCGGTCACGCATTCAATAAGCAAGCGCGTCAATTCAAGTTCGATGTGAGTACGGGCCGGTGTATTATAAGCCACATTTCTGTGTGTAAAAGTATGATTCCCTATCAGATGACCGGCATCATATATTTTTTTTATGAGTGGCAGGTTCCTTTCCGCCTGCAAACCAACTACAAAAAAGGCCGCATGAATGTGATATTTGTCAAGTATACTCAGTATTTGAGGAGTCCAACGCGCATCCGGGCCGTCATCAAAAGTCAGCAACAGTTGCTTTGGTTCGGCCTCACCAAGTTTTTCTATTTGATAAGAACTTGGAATAGTCAGATATTTCTCCTCCGATATCAACATCTCCGTACTATCTATTTCTGTTTTAATCTCTCCCGGGTGCGGAGTATTCAGCACATCAAGCACCTCACCATCGCCGATATAATCAACATTGTTGACCGTCTTCACATCTTCTATATCACTCTTTTTTATTTTCAGTACCGCAGTTTTTTCCATATTCTTGCTATAGAACTTCCACACGCGGCCATCCTCACTACCCAGACGCCAAATGCCAAAACCTGCCAATCCATATTCAGAGCCAAACCTCATCGTATTGAAATAAGTAGCCGCATCAGTAAAAAATACTTGATGGAGAACATTATTCCCATCTGCGTAAGAATAGTCCAAATTATAAGTATCATTATCAAAATGAATATCAGTATCACTAGCTGATGCCCTCGAAAGTGCCTGTTGATACGTGAGACTCTCATTGTCGCCATTCGTCGATTTCCAATCATAGCCAAAAGCTCCGAGACCAAGAACTATTTTACCACTCGGTACATCACATGCTATATTATCAACGGCAGCCTCTATCCATTTTTGTGAACAAATAGGACCGGAATCACTAGTCGGACCGTACTCATTATAAGCCATCAGAAAAAAGTAATCATCATACTTTGCTAATGATTTAATATCATAACTATGATCAAACGGAATAATATCCTGTGTAACCAATAATCCCTTTTCATGAAAGACCAATGACAATTCTTTAATAAAAGAGACCAATAACACACGGTCGCTCATCGCCAACTGTTCGAAATCTACATTAATACCTACAAAATGATTAAATAAACATTGCGAAAGAAGTTGATTAATAATTATCTTGCGCTTTGGGGCACTATGAAGAATCCTACCAACTGCCTCAGGACGGAAATCGCCATTGGAGAAATTACTCAACATCGGCATAATAGGAATTCCGGCCTTCTTCATCACACTGAAACCCTGCGGATCGAAGCTGGTCTTCAATTTATCTCTTGCCGGATCAATAAAGAACCATTCAGGCAAAACAAGATTTAAATAACTTACATTTCTCTTGAGCGAAAAAAGCGACTGCGGATCCCATGCTACATAAAAAGCCGCACGGATACCTGCCGGTACCTTTTTCCAACTTTCTAATTTTTTTTGCCTAATCCGAACAATTTTCCCATCATGTATGTGCTTATGTCCTTTCTCTCGACTTGCCTTTTGTTTAGCATAATTAGAATGCCAATTTTTCTCATGGATATAAGATCTAAATCCTTTATAGGCTTTAGATAGCTTTGATTCTTCCATAAAAGGCTTGGAGGCAGTAATCACACCCCGGTAATCTCTTTTAAAAGGTACATTTGGCATTCTATCCATCACGAGCGTGAGGATAAGAGCGAAAATCAATATGGAGAAAAAGAAGACTACAATTCTGAAACTCCATTTAAACTTCTTCCACCTCGAGGTGTTGTCCGTCTGAAAAATTTGTTTGCTCATATAATTTTAGCATCATTCCGACCTTGCAAGATACACTAAAGCTAAAATCGACAAATCAATTTTAGCTAATATTCATCATTGTAAAATCGTGACAAAGATAAAGAAAAAAGGAATATAAAAATCTACTTCTTTTCTAAATAATAAAAGAATTAAAGATAAACAACAGAAGTAAAGAATTCCGCACATATTATTCAAGTCAGCTAATGTGTTAATACAAATCCGGCTCATGGTTAATAAACTGTAAATAATATTTTAACAACTTTACTTCTTTCCCTTTATCGTATCTATAATAATATACACGCCATAAGAAATAGTAATTATAAAAAGAAAGTTTTTAATAGGTATTAAAAATATATTAGATGTTTAATTTTAAAGATTAAAGAAAATGAGAACAAAATTAATGGTTGCAATTTTGTTATGTTTTAGCGTAGGCATGCTTTCAAATGCTAATGCACAAGTAAAGAAAAGGGCTTTCAGCCAAAAAGTTAGATGCGAAAAAACAGACTCCATGAAGAGTAGTCGCGTAGCTAGCGCTTTGATGTTGGATGACAAAACTACAGCTCTATTTGAACCGGTATATATGGAATATCTTCAAAGCATGAATGGTCTGCGCAAACCGATGCAAATGATGAAAAAGCCAGACTCCATGAACCAACGTAAATGTATGATGGCTAATAAAACCGATGCTGAAGTACAAAAAATGATTGAGGATCATTTTGTTCAAGCCCAAAAGATGTTGGATTTGAATAAGGAATATTACAACAAATTCAAAGAATTTCTTTCACCCAAACAAATTGCCAAAATGTATAATATGGAACGCATGGGCTGTAAGATGATGCCGATGAACAAAAAGGACATGAAGATGAACAAGGGTTGTAAAGGACAAACGGATTGCAAAATGATGAATAAGAAAAAGAATAAAAATATTCCGATGGCACTTTAATCTAAAGTCTTTTTGACTGTCACTGATTAATTAGTAATATTAAAATCATTGCCCCGTCTTCTCTAAAAAGGAAACGGGGCTTGTTATAATTTTAAATAAATTGTTGCAACAATGCATCCATGATTTTCTTCAAATCGTCCAAATCGGCACGTAAATGAATCGTATTGCTTACATGCGTATACGACTCATCCGGTTTCAAAAATAAAGCTTTTGAAGAATTCTCTATCTCGTAAAAAGGCCCCATGATTGAGCCATCTTCCAATGGACCGTCATTATAAGAATTTATGACATCTCCTTGATAAGGATGCTCCTGATAAGCCCAAAGAGAATTAATATAATCTTTGGCCTCAGAATCAAAAGAGAACTTCACGATAGTCAATACATTATTTTCTTCATCTAGAGAAAAAACAATCGGATAAGTCATCTGTGGCGGAATACCTATCTTGCCACGTTTGTAACCATCACACTTGAAGTAATATACATTATTTCTCTTTTCGAGACGATCGGCATCTATTTTCCCGAAATAAATATCGTTAATTTTATCTACCTTCGATTCTCTAAATGGAATGATGACATGATTTTGATCGGACGGAATAAACTGTCCGAGAATCCATATCGATAATCCACCATCTTTCTTATTCCAGGTATTCTTTCCTATATTTGTAAGCTTATTTTCAGAAGTAAAGCCAACCACTTCAACTGTAGGATTAATGTCCACGCCCAAGCTATCTGCGATCTGCTTAGTGGAAAGTATAGAAACTCTGCGATCTAACTTACAATTAAATTTTGTATTGCTATAATTAGTCAAAATAGTAGACTTTGTAAAAGAGACAGATGATTTATGCTGCTCGGTGATGGCCCATGCATCGGTATCAATCAGAGACGGTGCCTGCCAATCTTCAAAATCGAAAGTTGGTTTGCTGCCTGGCTTAAAAAAAATAGCATACTGACCACCTTCCGGACCGAGCCAATAACGATCCTCACCACCAAAATTATTACAATGCGGAAGTAATTTGCCGCTTTCCAATAATTTATAATTAATCCACCCAAAACTGTAACCACTATCTCCCGAAGCACTACTTGTAAATACCCGCCCCTGAAAAGTTGGCGCCAGAAGTAACCTTTTGTTATCCTGTGACAATTCTACCAATTGAACACGAGTACTCAAAAAAATTTTATCATCTTGATATGTTTTCATACGTATAAATTTTTATTGATTAATTCAAACTATAGATTTTTTTTCGTAAACATTCCAAATATTGAGACACATCACTTAATCACTCAAAAATAATCATTCTGTTTTATTTTACATGAAAAAATAAAAAAAAGATAACGCTAAATTATTATCTATCCCCAATGATATCTCTCAAGTAGATAATACCCACATATCTGCTTTTATATTATTTCTTAGTCCGTTTAACAGCCTGCTTATTCTTTGCAGCCAATGCTTCCTTATACAATTTCCTTTTTTTATGTATTCGGCGACTCTGTTGGTGTTCACGCTTATATAACCGCCAACGCTTAACGATCAGCCAATCACTCAAACCTACTACTACTACAAAGATTAATATCACAATACCTATGCCCAGATTATCACCTTTCACCCGCGACCACATATCAAGTACATCTACCGTCTTATCACCAAAATCACGAATCATAGTACATCGGTCCACCACCTTTTTATCAGGATACTGTATCTTGTCTATCTGCAAGTTATCAGCACCGGGACCGAAAAAATAACTAAGATCAGAATAGTAAGACAACGTAGTATCTCGTTTGGCCTTTAGAATTTCGGGAGTAGCAATAGAACTGACAAAACCGCAAAAATCCATATTGCGTAAAGCGATATCCGGACGACACAAGAAATTGATGAAATAGCTGGCCGCCTCACGATTCTTTGCATATTTTGGGATCACCCACCCATCATACCAAATATTGCTTCCTTCTCGCGGAACAACATAATCCAACTTCACTCCCACTTCCTTTGCCTGATCAATAGCCCACACAGCATCTCCACTCCAAGCCAAATTAAGACTGGTCTGACCTTTAGCCATCATCTCTTTGCCAAAATCTGCTTCCCAACCGGCAATGTTTTTTTTAAGAAGTTTGAGATATTTTTCTACCGAATCCATAGCTTGAGGTGAATAATCATTCATCAACTGCGCCACAGTTTCTTTACCTTCGGCAAGGTCTTTTCGGTGGGCATAAACCAAAGCCGTACCATAAGCATCACGGTAACTATCTTTCATTAAGATTTCACCTTTATATTTTTTATTCCACAAACAACTCCACGACTCCGCATCAGAATCAGGTACCAAACGTTTATTGTAGAGCAAACCTGTTGTACCCCACATATAACATACTGCATAATCGCCGGCACGCTCGTTTGGTTGACTTAATCTATTAATTTGTGCACGAATATACGGTGATACATTGTTAAGATAATTAGGAGAATGAGCAAACACAGTATCAATAGGCAGCAACAAATGTTTTTTCAACATACGCTCGATAATATATTCCGAAGGACAAACCACATCAAAATCTTCATGGCCTTTCTCTATCTTCGAAAGCATTATTTCATTAATATCGAAAGTTTGATAAATGATTTTTATATTCTTGCCCGTCTGTTGTTTATAGTATGCTTGAAAATCTTCAAGCACACTATCGCCGATATAATCAGCCCAATTATATATTTTCAACTCTTCCTGCCGAGGCTCTTCGGTATTATAACAACCGGACAGCAAGAAAATTAACGGTAAAATGAATAACAGCTTTTTCATTAATCCTTCTTCTTTACACTTTTTATTCTGAAATTAATAATAACGAGCAAAACCAGCACCATCAAAAAGATAATTGTAGTCAACGGTCTAAGTTCTGGAGTGAGCCCTCCCTTCCGCGCATCCGCATAAATATAGGTAGAAAGTGTTTCCAATCCTTGATTACCAATAGTGAACACGGTAACAGCAAAATCATCGATAGATAAAGTTAGTGACAGAATAAATCCGCTGATCATACCTGGGCGAATCTCGGGAATGATAACTTTCCACAAAGCCTGCAATGGCGTTGCTCCTAAATCGAGCGCGGCTTCGTATGTATTTTGATTCATTTGTTTGAGTCGTGGCAATACACAAAGAACAACATAAGGAGTACAAAATGTAATATGTGCCAAAACTACCGTAATATATCCTTGAGTAATACCCAACGATACAAATAAGAGAAAAAGTGATATACCAATAATAATATCCCCGTTAAGAATCGGTATGCTATTAATCATGCTAATGATTTTTCGCCAACGGGATTTCATATCATATAAACCGATAGCCGCGAGACTTCCCAAAACAGTAGAAACTGTAGAAGCGAAAAGAGCAATGGTTACGGTATTAATCAGAGCTTTGATGAGCGAATGATTTTCTGTGTTTACAAAAAGAGATTTATACAAGCCTAATGAAAATCCGGTCCAATTACCAAGCACTTTCGATTCGGTGAATGAATAAACGATAATAATTACAATTGGCGAATAGAGCAACAGCAACAATAGCCACAAATAAGTCTGCGCAAATATTTTCTTTACCATAGTCCACCTCCCGCATTTGAACCATTATTATCTTTTGTATTGAATAATGTAGTTGCAGCAATCAATAATAACATGATGAGTGAGAGTGCCGCTCCATAGTTCCACATACTGTTATTGATGTTTTCCTGTATCGTTGTTCCAAAGAGCTTGATATTGTTTAACGTCAATAACTCGGCAATAGCAAAAGTCGTTATTGTTGGCATAAAGACCATCATAATACCACTCATCACTCCGGGCATAGAGAGAGGCAACACAACCTTCAAAAAAACATTCATTGGATTTGCTCCCAAATCAGCCGCTGCATCTATATAACTCCGATCCATCTTCTGCAATGTGTTGTAAATGGGATAAATCATAAACGGAATGAAATTATAAACCATACCAAAGATAAGTGCACCTTCTCCAAGGGGAATACTCACGAAGTTGAACAAGGCAACAGTGGCAAGTGTCCTTACCAGAATGTTAACCCACATGGGAAGAATAAACAAAATAACAAGCGTCTTTGAACGATTTAATTTGCTATTGCTCAATATCCACGCTGCAGGATAACCAAGGAGGATACAAAAAAGAGTAGTAAGTATAGCAATACCTATTGAAAAAATAAAAGTATTAATAGCTTCTTGATGCTTAAAGAATTTCTCAAAATTCTCAAGAGTGAGGTGCCCGCCATCATTGGTAAAAGCATAAACTATAATTAACAACAATGGAACGACAACAAATATCACCGCAAATATCAAATAAGGAAGCGCCCAGCTCTTACGCGATGATGCATAAAGTAAAAATTTTCTATTCACTGTATTTTTCGTTAATCTGTCATCTTAATGACACGAACAACTGGCGGAGGGATGGATATGCCTACGCGGTCACCATCATCCCATATATCATTCGTATCAACAAAAACATCTTCATCCCAATCAGAACGTATTGTCAAATGATAATGATCACCCTTATAAAGGATAAAATTCACCTCACCGGTCAACATTCCGTCTTCTTCATTGTCTTGAAGAATAATATCACTAAAATCAACTTCCACTTTCACTTCGGCACCTTCTTCAATGCCGGAAACAGGAAAACACTCAAAGGTACAACCTAAGAATTCTACATGACTAGTGTCAAGAAGCTTACCTTTGAATGTATTACAAATCCGTTCTTTTTTCATGATTTGTATATCGAACGGTTTAACCAACAAGCCGACTTCCGTGTTTACACCAAACTGATGATAATCCTGCACAAGAATTTCATATCCGTCACAAAGAACCGTCATCTCATAATGTACACCTTTAAATATTGTGGATTGTACTACCCCAACCAATTGTGCCACATCCGAAACGGGGAAAATATAAAGATCTTCGGGACGAATAACGACATCTACCTGAGTGTTTTTACCAAAACCTTTATCTACACATTCGAAATCGGCATTACAAAAATGGACTAGTCCGTCATGCACCATCATCCCATTGAGAATATTACTTTCACCGATAAAGTCCGCCACAAAAGAATTTTGGGGCTCATTGTAAATATCCGTAGGTGACCCAATCTGCTGAATCTTTCCTTCACTCATCACAACAATAGTATCACTTAGAGTCAGTGCTTCTTCTTGGTCATGAGTAACATAAACGAAAGTAATACCCAAAGTCTTATGCATATCCTTTAGTTCAAGTTGCATATCCTTCCGCATTTTCAGATCGAGCGCAGCCAAGGGCTCATCAAGAAGCAACACTTGGGGCTCATTAACAATGGCACGGGCTATAGCAACTCGCTGTTGTTGACCTCCGGAAAGAGAATCAACATCACGATATTCATAATCAGTCATGCCTACCATACGCAATGCTGATTTCAACTTCTTCTCGATCTCCTTGCCCGTCATCTTCTTGAGCTTCAAACCGAAAGCTATATTGTCGTAAACATTTAAGTGTGGAAACAATGCATAATTTTGAAATACAGTATTGACAGGCCTCATATAAGGTGGGGTTTGGGTTATCTCCTTGCCTGACATCCATATCTCGCCATTTGAAGCTGCATGAAACCCTGCAATTAATCGCAGCAATGTAGTCTTGCCGCAGCCCGAAGGTCCAAGAACAGTTATAAACTCTCCTTTCTTAACCTTTAAAGAAACATTATCCAATGCGATTTTGTTTCCAAAAAGCTTCGTTACGTTCTTTAATTCAATGATTGGTTTCTCTTCTTGCATCACACAATTTTAATTTGCCTGCAAAGATATACAATTATTGTTTTTATGTTTTCTTTGAGACAGAAAATATAAGCTCATTATAAAAAAATCAACTTCATTAAATAAATATTCGTATAATAATAAATATGATGAATAAAAAGAAGAATAGAATTTTAATATTATACTAATCAAAGATATAAACACAGTTACGACCTTGCTGAAGTTGTATGTCTAATAGAAATATACATTATCTACGATAAAAACATACAACCACAACGGGGTCGTAATTTTATTGAATTTGTGAAAATAAAATCCTGATTCTTTTATTTGCCGGTTGCAGGAGTCTTAACAGGAGAACTCGTTTGCATTGGAGTAGCAGATTGTGTCGGAACAGTAGCCTTTGGAGCTGCAGTACCTGCCGGCATATTATATGGATTCGTTGATTCAGTCTTTTGAGCTTGTTCCATAATCGCATCATGCGAAGCAGATGTAGCTGTAGGCAGGACATAAGCGGTTGCAACACTAATAACAACCAAAAAAATAGCCAATCCCCAAGTCGCTTTTTCAAGAAAATCTGTAGTCTTTCTCACACCCATTATAGCATTGGACGATGAGAAACCGGCAGAAAGGCCACCACCTTTTGAATTCTGCACCAGTACAATGAGACACATCAATATAGATGCAATAACCATTAGAATTGTAAATAGTAAATACATTTTGAATTATTTTGTTTTATTGTTAATAATCAATTTCTCTAAAAATCTAATCTGGTCTGCAAAGTAAGCATTTTTTTTTGGATATTTGATACTTAATTTTTTAATTATTTCAAGAGCTTTCACATATCTATGTTGCTTAACATATATTTTGGCCAAAGTTTCGGTAAAACAACTATTCTCTTCATTAATTTCAGGAAAATATTCTGTAGACGAACTGGCAGAATGAATATCCGTTTTCGTTTCTGAAACAGTATCGTCAATTACTTCTGGAGAAGCATTACTTTCAGTCAATACAGACTCTTCATTTAAAGAAAGCATCTGAAAAGCCGGCATTTTCTTATCATTTTCAAGAAATTTATCAATCAATGCTTGATTATGAAGCGGGACAACTTCTTCGGTCTGCTCACCTACAACATCTGGTTGTTGCAGAAGATAAGATATATAGTCATTAGCATAATCAATCTTCCCGGGCACGGGTTCTTGAGCAGGTGAAGAAATAAGAAAAGCATCGATAAGCGACAAAGTCCGATCAACTATCGGTTCACTTGACAATAATTTTCTTTTCACAACATCCATATCAGAATGAAACTCAACAGAACTAAAATCACCTTCGATAAGCGTAAAAAGGACACGACGATCAGCGATAAAAAGTATGCCTCGCTTCAATTCTGTCGTAAATTCCGTATCGTGCAACAAATATAAATTTTTAAGTAATAACAAGCGAAGAGTCTGAAAATAAGGATAACGAGCTAAAAGTATACGTATTTCATAAAGCGTATCTCTATTCAATATTTCGGGATGTTTAATCCACTCTTGTAAATTATAAATAGTCATCCGATTACCAATTTGCTACAGTTGCATTGAATATTTCTTCTGTTATATCTTTGTTCATCTCTGCTATCAAATCATCCTGCACGGAAGTTAGCGACTTACTTGTAACACGATAAGCCGAAAAAGATCTTTCAAAATCCTCACTATGATTGGTGTTATTGACAAAACGAACATTTACTGTAACGGTCAACTTCATTTCCGAAGAATATCCACTGGCCGAAACGGCCTGGTTGTATACATTATATCCAGTGATTTCACCTTCAATTTGCAAATCGGCATTTCGTTTAACCATACGTAAATGAGTTTGCCGCACAAAAATATCCTTTAAATCTTCATTGAACGTAGTAGCCAATGGTGCATAAAAATTGCCTCCCTTTATAGCAAAATGGGCAATAGATATAGTCTTCACTTTATCATAATTGATAGATGCCCCATTCAATTTATACGAAACACTGCACGATAAGACACACACTGATAAAAGAATCAATGTTATGCTATAATATATTTTTTTATTCCAAACCATAATCTTTAATCTTTCTATAAAGTGTCCGTTCGGATATATTTAAATCTTTAGCAGCACTTTTCCGCTTCCCATGATTTTTTTCCAGCGCCCTGCGTATCATCTCTTTCTCTACTTCATCTAACGATAATGTTTCTTCAACATAAGGCTCAGTATCTTGTATATCTTCATCTTCTTTCTCTTTTGGGGTAGCACCATGATCATGACTTATAGGATCAATAATAGCTGGTGTATTCGTAAAGGTACGAGATTGGATCAAAGATGTGGTACTAGGTGATTGAGAGACAGATTGAGTTTCATGTTCGGTCATCAACTGGTTAACCATTTTCTTCAAATCATTCACCTCTTTACGCATATCAAACAAAACCGAATACAAAATTTCACGTTCATTTTCAAATCCTTTCGCTCCTTTTGTACCACCGATAAGTGCCGGCAAACGCTGAATAAGATTGTCTGGAAGATATTTTTTTAATATTTCCGGTGTAATATTCCGATTGGTCTCTATAATAGAAATCTGCTCGGTCACATTCTTTAACTGACGGACATTCCCCGGCCACGGATACATAATAAGCATTCGTTTAGCTTCTTCTGTAAGTTGTACGGCCGGCATACGGTATTTTTCGGCA
>Ga0172377_10006115_pt1 | contig 12397 bp, 11 predicted proteins | sample Pumphouse3metaG_FD_119749 | JGI IMG/M metagenome (GOLD analysis project Ga0172377, IMG submission 119749) | Leachate microbial communities from a municipal landfill in Southern Ontario, Canada - Pumphouse #3 metaG | ecosystem: Engineered > Solid waste > Landfill > Unclassified | place: Canada... | reverse complement strand
GACTGTCATGAAGGGTGCTAGCAAGATGAGAGAATTTCAGCCTGACTGGATTATCGCCTTAGGCGGTGGTTCTCCTATCGATGCCGCTAAGGCCATGTGGGTATTCTATGAATATCCTGAAGCTACTTTTGAGAGCATCATCCAGCCTTTCAGTTTCCCCAAGCTTCGCACCAAAGCTCATTTCTGCGCTATCGGTTCAACTTCTGGAACTGCTACTGAAGTCACTTCATTCGCAGTCATCACTGATCCTGAAAAAGGCATCAAGTATCCTTTAGCCGATTTTGAAATCACTCCCGATGTCGCTATTGTCGATCCCGCTCTTCCTCAGACTATGCCTAAGAGTGTCACTGCCTTCACCGGCATGGATGCTCTGACTCATGCCATTGAAGCCTATGTCTCTATCTATGCCACTGAATTCACTGATCCTCTGGCTTTACAGGCTATCATCATGGTCAACAAGTATCTTGTCGCTTCCTATAATGGAGACAAAGATGCCCGTGCCAAGATGCATTATGCTCAGTGTCTGGCCGGTATGTCTTTCTCCAACGCTTTACTTGGAATCACTCATTCTCTGGCTCATAAGACTGGTGCCGCCTTCTCGACCGGACACGTACCTCATGGTGAAGCCAATGCTATGTATCTTCCTCACACCATCGAGTTCAACAGCCACGACAAGAGAGCTCATGAACGTTATGCCGAGATCGCTGATTTCATGAAGTTAGGCGGAAATACCGAGGATGAGAAGGTTCAGAACCTCATCAACCGCGTCAGAGAGTTAGACAGAACCTTAGGTGTACCTCACGGCTTAAAGGAATTCGGCGTCAATGAAGAAGAATTCTTAGCTAAGGCCAAGGAAATTGCCCACAATGCTGTCTTAGATGCCTGCACTCCTGAGAACCCCAGAAAGATCGACGATGAACTTATGGAGAAGGTCCTCAAGGCCTGCTATTACGATACCGTTGTCGATTTCTAAAAATCGCTGAAAGTAAAACAGGCTCGGATCAAACCGAGCCTGTTTGCTGTTTTGTCTGCTGTAGCTTATTCGACGGTATTTGGATTGATTCCTGCTTTGGACAGGGCTTTCTCTAAAGCTGAAATTCTTTTTAGAAGCTCGAGGTTATTCAAAGAGGCATCATCGTTTGCGCTGATGGCACTGACTTTGGATTTCAAAGAGGCATTCTCAGTCTCTTTGTCGTTGAGTGACTTAGTCAAGAGACGGATACGGCTGGTCAGATCTTCTATCTTCTTATCAGTATCGGCTGTATAGTTCTCAAAGGTCTCATAGTCTTTGATAACGATATCTAGAAAAGTATCAACCTGAAGAGCATCATATCCGGGTTTGGTTCCTTCAAATTCCTTGTAATAGATTTTGTTTGAATCCAATTGTAATTTCAAAGCCATTGTTCAAATCTCCGTCCAATGATTATATTACTTGTTTGTCTTCTTTAAAACAATCTGTACGCCGAGTCGGGTTCAATATTCGTCTATCGTCCGGTTTTATTTAAAAATTCTTCTACTACACTTGTATATTAAAGTATAATTAGTAACTGTGAGTTCATAATGGAGGCAGAAAGATGTTTAAAATCCTATCCAAAGAGGTCCTTAATCCAACGGTAACGCGTATGGCGATTGAAGCTCCTTTCGTAAGCAAGAAGGCAAAGCCCGGTCAGTTCATTATTTTAAGAACTGATGCTGACGGCGAAAGAATTCCTCTGACTGTTGCCGGCTGTGATCCTGTAAAGGGCACTGTCAGCATCATTTTCCAGGTTGTTGGTGCTACAACTGAAAAGCTCAACCATATGGAAGAGGGCGATTCTTTGGCTGATTTTGTCGGTCCTTTAGGAAGACCTTCCGAAATCGAAGGACTTAAAAAGGTTGCCGTCATCGGCGGCGGAGCTGGCTGTGCCATCGCTCTTCCTTTGGCTGAGGCCTTACATAGACAGGGAACCAATGTCACTTCTATCGTCGGCTTCAGAAACAAAGATTTGGTTATCCTTGAAAAAGACTTTGAAGACTGCTCAGATAAATTCCTCAAGATGTCAGATGATGGCAGCTGGGGCAGACAGGGACTTGTCACTGCTGCTTTGGAAGAAGAGATCAATGCCGGTGCCGGCTTTGACGAAGTCATCGCCATCGGACCTGTCATCATGATGAAGTTCGTCTGCCTTCTGACTAAAAAATATAATGTCAAGACTGTGGTCAGCATGAACCCTATCATGATCGATGGAACCGGAATGTGCGGCGGCTGCCGTATCGTTGTCGGCGGCAAGCTCAAGTTTGCCTGTGTCGACGGACCTGATTTTGACGGTCATGAAGTTGATTTTGATTCTGCTATGCTCAGAAATGGTCAATATCGCACATTCGAGAGACACAAGTACGAAGATACCTGCAATCTCTTCAAGAAGGAGGTCAAGTAATTATGATCAACATGAAACCGACTAAGAATCCGATGCCTACTCAGGACCCTAAAGTCCGCGCCCATAACTATGAAGAAGTCACTTTGGGATATACTCCCGAGATGGCTATCGATGAAGCTAAGAGATGCTTAGACTGCAAGAACCCTTCCTGCGTCACAGGCTGCCCGGTTCAGATCAACATCCCTGCTTTCGTTCATGAAGTTTCTTTAGGCAATTTTGAAGAAGCTTATCAGGTTATTGCCAAGTCTTCTGCTCTTCCTGCTGTCTGCGGACGTGTCTGCCCTCAGGAAAAACAGTGCGAAGGAAAATGCATCAAGCTCAAGGTTCCCGTCATGGATCCTGTCACTCATAAGCCTTCCGGAAAGTTCATGGAACCTGTCGGAATTGGCCGTCTTGAGAGATTCGTCGCTGATTATCACCGATTACATTGTGAGACTAAACCTGCTCCGATTGCCAAAAACGGACACAAGGTCGCTGTCATCGGTTCGGGCCCTTCCGGTCTTACCTGCGCTGGCGATTTAGCAAGACTTGGATATGAAGTCACTGTCTTTGAAGCCCTTCATGTCGCCGGCGGTGTTTTAATGTATGGTATTCCTGAATTTCGTCTTCCTAAGGCCATTGTTCAGTCTGAAGTCCAGGGATTGAAAGATCTCGGCGTCAAGATTGAAACCGATATGGTTATCGGTCATGTTCTTTCTATCGATGAACTGATGAAGGAATACGGATTCGAAGCCTGCTTTGTCGGCTCCGGTGCCGGTCTTCCCAGATTCATGGGAATCCCCGGAGAAAACGCCAAGGGCGTCTACTCCGCTAATGAATTCCTGACCAGAATCAATCTGATGAAGGCCTATAAGCCCAATGCCGATACTCCTATCGAATTACCAAAATCAGTAGCTATTGTCGGTGGCGGAAATGTCGCCATGGATGCCTGCCGCTGTGCTCTGCGTTTAGGAGCTCAACATGTCTACTGCGTCTATCGCCGTGGCAAAGAAGAGCTTCCGGCCCGTATTGAAGAAGTTGAACATGCCGAAGAAGAAGGAGTCGAATTCCATCTCTTGAATAATCCTGTCGAGATCATCGAAGACCTCGAAGGAAATCCTAAGACCAATCCTAATTACGGATGCGTCAAGGCCATCAAGATTGAGAAGATGAAACTCGGTGCTCCTGATGCCTCGGGCAGAAGAAAGCCTGAAGCCACCGGCGAATACACAGTTCTCGATGTCGACTGCGTCATCATCTCCATTGGTACTTCTCCTAACCCGCTCATCAAAAACACCACACCTGGTATTGAGACCAATCCCCATGGCTGTCTGATCGTCAACGAAGAAACCAATGAGACAACTAAGAAGGGCGTCTATGCCGGCGGTGATGCCGTCACCGGTGCTGCCACTGTCATTCTGGCTATGGGTGCCGGAAAGAAAGCGGCCAAATCCATCGACGAATTCATCAAGTCTAAGTAAAAAAGCATAAGGAAGATATTATACAAAGCCGGCAGAAATGTCGGCTTTTTGTTACCGATACAATCTTCTAAAACAGTTTAGTCCTTAAACTATTTAATAGTATTTAATCGACTGATATAATAGGGGTGTATCAATTAACGAAAGGATTCAATAATGGATAATTCAAATACAGAAGCCGTCTCTAAAGGCTTGGATTCTGAAACTGCAGCTAATTTAAGAAAATTAATGGAATATGTCTCAATAATCAAGGAAAACGGTGAACTGGATATTTTCACACAGCTTTTCCAGACTGATTTCAGAATACTGACTTATCTCCAGAAACATCCGGGGACTCATCCTTCTATCATGGCTGATGCTCTCAAGGTGACAAGGCCCAACATCGCCGCCAACCTCCGTCTTCTGGAACAGAGAAAACTCATCATTCGCACAATCGACGAAAACAACCGCCGTCAGGTATATGTAGAGCTGACTGAAGAAGGTATCGAATACTTAGATGTCTGTGAAAAACAGCTGGGTATTCTCTTCACTGGCTGGTTCAAGATTCTAGGAGAAGAAGAAGTAAGTCATCTATTTAAGATTCTGGCGTTGTCATCAGATCCTAAGATTATGACAAGCAATCTCAAGACTTTCTCCTTCGGTGAATAATTATGGCCGATTTCATTGGCTTGTCTTCCCATATTCAGGAAGATGAACTTCTGGTCTTTTTCGATTGTGAAGGCACGCAGTTCTCTCATGATCCAATCGCAATCGGTGTCAAAGCCTATGAGAAGGAAGCCGGTACCATGAATATAGGGAAAGAAGTCTTTTCCTATATGGCCTATATCAAGACTGAAAAGAACATCGGTTCTCTGATTACTGAGATGACCGGCATCGATAAAGACCTTCTCGACCATGAAGGCATCGAATATGACAAAGCTATCAAGGATATCATTGCCTTCACCAGAAAATACAAGTTCAAGAGATTCATTTCCTATGGCGGGTTGGATCTTAGGATGCTGAGAATAGGAATGAAGGACTATGATGGTTATCTGAAAGACTTCTATTCCCATGTCAAGAACCACTATTTTGATTTCCACGCCTATCTCTCTAAACGGATGGTGGATGAAAAAGGACACACTTATTCGATATCAAGTCTTCTTTTTCTATATAAAATCAAGATGGAAGGCAAAGCCCACAATCCTCTATATGATGCTGAAGCTTTGGCCAAGATTTTCTTCGCCTATCTTTCTAATCCTGACTATGATGTCGAACTGATCGAGAAAAACATCTTAGTGAATCCCTTTGTTGCCAAATCAGTCTATCGTAATTCCCTTAGGGTCGTAATGGAAAAAGGCGTGTTCACTTTAGCAGAATTGGAAGAGTACATCAGAAACAACTTATGATCATCAATTATCCTGACGGAAGAAAAGCTGTCCTTGAAAAGAAAGACCAGAAAGTCGATCGCCGGAAGACTGCAAACAGAACTGAAGCTGAACGTGCCCACGACAAATACATCAAGAGCAATATGGGCATGGTCTTTGAGTCTGAAATCTCAAAGACCTGTGATTTCTATCGGGAAAAGAATCTGGCTGACTTGTATAAAAGACCGACGCCGATAAAAGTGGTCAAGATGAGCAAGACCCATCCTGGCATGATCTGCGAAGCCTATTTTCAGGAGAAGTCGACTACTGATTACGTAGGAATCTACAAAGGGAAGTACATCGATTTTGAATGCAAGGAAACCATTCATGATTCTATTCCCTACCATATGATAAGAGAACAGCAGTACGATCATCTTCGCTTTGTTCAAAGCCTTGGCGGTATCGGTTTCTTTCTTGTTTCTTTCAAAGCCAAAGCCGAAGTCTATCTTCTGAGAGCGGATATAGTTTTGAAAAAGGTTGATGAAAAACACCATCCCGGATTCAGCTATCAGTTCTTCAAGGATAACGCGGTTTTAGTAAAGAGAGGATATAATCCTTCCTATTACCTTTTAGATGCGATTGATGAAGCTTTTCGTAAAGAAATCAATCTGGAATAGGATAAAGAAGTCGGTAATTGATATAACGTTAAAAAAGAGGGGCTTTTGCTCCTCTTTTTGATACTTGGATTAAAGTCTACTTCTTTTCATCTTTCATCAGGTAATAGTTGCCGTGCGCCTTGATGACCTTGACTTCCTTGACGCCTTCTTCAAGACTCAGAACAGTCAAAGGACGTTCGTAAGTCATATCTTTGCCGTCTTCCTTGATGGTGACTTTGGCTACGTCTTTTTCATCGTGATGGAATTTGACGACATAGTAGAATTTAGGAAGTTCTTTGTCTTTGTTGGCGGGAACGGTGGCAATGATGGAGCTATAGGGAACATCGACAGTTCCGTAGATGGTCAGTTCCTTTTTTGTGTTGTTCAGATCACCGTGAACAGTCTTCTGATCACCTAAGCCGCAGCCAGTGAAGAGTTCGAATTCCTTATGATTGTCATTGTATTCTGATTCCAGTCTGGAATCACGCATCGTATTATTCACCGAACCTTTCAATTTGCTCCAAAAACCTTTCTTTTCAGTTTTCGGTTCTTCTTTTTTTTCTTCGACTTCAGTCTTTTTTGACATATCCATTACCTCTTTTTAAATGAAGAGTTGTTCTTTCTCTTTCTTTGTTTTTTGCTCTTCTGTTTTTTACTATATTCCTTTGAGGTGTAATTAGTCGATTTATTTTTCTTATTGGCGATGTTTATACCTAGGAACAAGAGGATGAAGAAGATAATCAGAAGCACAGAAGCGACAATGATTATTATCAGATACATGTTTGTCTTATCTACGGTGATATTGACTTTGATGGTTTTCAGTCTGGTTACCTGGCTGTTGATGACGCTGTCGACATAGATACTGCAGGTTCCTTCTTTGACTCCGTTTATCAGACCTTCCTGGCTGACTGTGGCGACTCCTTCATCAGAAGAGGTCAGTCTGATCTTTTCGTTTTCAAAGAGGCCGGTGATTCCAGTTAGGTCAATCTGGTAGTTCTCGCCTTTCTTGTTGTCTAAGACAAATTCACTTTCGGTCATCGAAGGAATGACGATCTTGTCATTGATACTGACAGAGGTAGTGTAATCTGTCGATGTACCGTTCTTTTTAGTCAGAGTATAGGTAATCTTTGTTTTTCCTTTTTTGAGAGGATGGACTTTGATCAAGTCCTCCGATAGAGAAAGGACAGACTCGTCTTCGATCTTGGCAGTCAGTGTTGAATCTGTGACTGTGGGTTTAGTGATGCAAAGCTCAGTGTCGGTGCCTAGATGAAGATAGTATTCAGAACTGAAACTGCTGAAATCATATTCAGCTGCCCAAGTCGGATCATAGACTCTTCTGGCCCATTCGGGGTGATCGATATAGGGATTGCGGTTTTTCTGGACGTTCTTATAAATGAGATCGTTTCGTTTCTTCTCATAGCTGTCGACTGGATCAAGTTCGTTCCATTCTAAAAAGGTTGATAAGTTTTGGTGGACACCATGACATTTGTCGTTGTCATCCTTGAGAGAAAGATCATCTGTTAAGAGAAGATAAGGTTCTGCTTTGGTATTGGTTTCCAGTTTATTGCTGTATCTTGTCCCCATATAGAGGAGAGCTCTGGCGATGTCTCCTTTGTATTGGTCGGTTGGCTCAAAGGCCTTTACTCCGTTTTTGTCATTGCCTTTATATCCGCTCAGACTTTTTGTTCCATCGGCATAAAGACAATAGATTTTGTTGTCTTCGCTGTGGTTAACGACTGTGTTGTAATAAAGATCGCTGTGATTATTATTGGAGTTATGATCAGCGGCAAGAAGGTGATGAAGATCAGTTCCGGCTCCTTTTTCGATATCGGAGTCGGTTAGAGAGAAGCCGTGATTCTTGGCCCAGACATGTTCTCGGTCTATCTGAATAGTGTTTTCACCGGCTTTTTTGGGCTTCAGTTTATTTTCCCAGTCAATTTCTGAGATAATGTCATTGTTGTCAAATGAATTGACATCAATATTAATCTGTTTAGTCTGGGTGCTGTTGTCTTCAAAATAAAGAAGATCATTATAGTAGTTGTTGCCGATATCTTCACTGAACTTATAGGTTTCAGGTTGGATTTCTCTTGAAAGACTCCAGTTACGGTCAGTGATCTTGTACCATTTCTTTGCATTGTCGTAACTGATAAAGTAGTTGTCGTTTGAAGTTACAGTATAAAGATAAGACATCAGTTTAGAACTGGATTTTGATTCGATATCTCCGTAATAAGTATTTACTTCCTCTTCGGTAGAAGAAGAAAAATCCAGCATCTGTGTGCTGTCATAGGCTCTTCCGTTATAGCTTTGGCTGGCTTTCCTCTCAAACGGGGTGAAAGAACAGAGGAGGAAAAGGGGAAGAATCAAGGTTAATATATTTTTTTTCATATGCCTATTTTAACATTGAGAAGAGATTATAAAAGCAAATATCTCAAAGATTTTGAAGATAAGAGCCAAAGGCCTGAAAAGAAACAGCTTTATTCTTTTCAATGATGAATAATCGGTTTATTATTTTGAATATTAAGGTAGAATAAACAAGTATGAAATTATCAAATATTGGAAATCAGGGAATGCTATCTAATCAGACCTTTCTCATCGTCTTAGATCTTGACGGCACTCTTTTAAAAGATGACAAGACTATTTCGAAGGAAACCATACTCTATCTCCAGGAACTTCAGAGAAGAGGACAGCATATCGCCATTGCTTCAGGAAGACCAGAAAGAGCCATTCTCCCTTATTATCGGCAATTAGGACTGAAAGGCCCTCTTATCGCCTATAACGGAATCTTGGTAAAGGATCCAGATCCCAAGTCTTCTTTTCCTTCTATCTGTCACCGGTTCAAGAGAGAATACATCGACGACTTATTGACTTCTTTTCCCGATGAGACTTTCGCAAACATCATCACCGAAGACGGCGAGGATATCTATTTTCTCAGACATGAGGAAGAATTCGAAAAGTTCTATCATGCGGATATGATGAAGACTCATTATGGTCCGATAAAAGGAAAGATGAAGAAAGATCCTTTCTGTTTCATCCTCAAGACCAAAGACCGAAAACGCGACAGTGAGATCAGTGACTTAGTATCCTCATTTCCTGATATCGGAATTCGTTTCTGGTGGGACTATCCCGATACTGGCGAATTCTTCTTCTACAGCAAGAACAAAGCAACTGGAATCGAAGAGCTCTCTAAGATATACGGAATCGACAGAGCCCATATCATGGCTTTTGGAGATGCCGAAAACGATGTTGAGATGCTCTCGAGAGCCGGAATATCCTTTGCGATGAAAAACGGAGCCCAGTCTCTGAAAAATATCTGTTCCTATGTCTCCCTCGATGATAATGAGCATGATGGCGTGAGAAAGTCGTTAGAGAAAATCTTCGGATGAAAAGAGGCTGAGCCAGGCTCAGCCTCTGTTTTATAATCCCATTCTCTTCTTCAGTTCAGCTGCTCTTTCAAGCATGACTTTTCTGGCTTCTTCGTCTTTGAGACCGGTGATTTCAAAATAGAATTTGACTTTCGGTTCGGTTCCGCTGGGGCGGATGGCGACAAAGCCGCCACCGACGAAGTTGAAGCGAAGGCAGTTGTTGATGTCGATATCCGGATCAGTGAAGGATTTCTTCACGTGAGTTGAAAAGTCGGTATAGTTTCTGGTTTCGTAATCGTAGAGTTCTTTGATTTTGCATCCGCCTAATTCTTCCATCGGATCATTTCGGAGTTTGGCAATCTCGGCATTCATGCGTTCCAAAGACCCGGGGCCTTCAAATGAGACAGAAACCTGATCGTTGAAGTAACGGCCGGTTTTTAAGGAAAGCTCTTCGTAAGCCATATCGAGTGTCTTTCCCTGACGCAGATAATACTCAGTCATGTCAGCCATGGCGATGATGGATTGGAGAGAGTCTTTGTCACGGATGAAATCGGCTAAAAGATATCCGTATGACTCTTCATAGCCGAAGAGATATTTTTCGCCGATATTTCTCAGTCGGTCTGCCATATTGCCTATGTATTTGAAACCGGTGGCAGTGGTTCTGACTTTAGTTCCGTAGATAGAAGCTATCTTTGCTCCCTGGCCTCCGGTTACGAAAGTATTGCAGATGACGCCGTTAAGAGGAAGCTGGTTTCTTCTCGCCATCGTCCCTAAGACAAAATCAATCAATAAGGCACCGGTCTGATTGCCGGTAAATCTTCTGATCTCGCCGTTCTTATCGAGAAAAGCCAATCCACAGCGGTCGGCATCAGGGTCAGTGACTAAGATCAGATTATATTTCCTGCCTTCTCTGTTGAGCTTCTCCAAAGTCTTGTAGGCGCCTTTATAGGCACCTTCGGTTTCGGGATTGGGATTCTCGGTTCCCTTGAAGTCGGGATCGAAGAAATCCTGTCCGGGGACTGTCGTCACTTCATATCCGCACTGACGTAAAGCCATCGGACCGACAATGCAGTCACATCCGCATTCAGGAGAGAAGACGATTTTTGTCAGTCTCTCACCCCTGAAGTCATCAAGATATAAAGAAGTGGAGACTTCTTTGTTGACATAATCTTCATCATATTCAGTGGTTTTATCAAGGAAGGTGATTGTTCCTCTTTCTTTTTCCGGAACAGAATCATAGGTGACATTCAGTTCGTCGGGAAGAGAAGTAATGACGGATATCAAACCGTCGATGATGTCATAGACACCCTGGCAGCCCTTCTCATCATAGAACTTGTAGCCGTTGTATTCACGGGGATTGTGACTGGCGGTTATCATAAGCCCGCCGACACAGGAGTTTATACGGACGGTGTAACTGAGTTCGGGAGTGGGATGAGGATCTAAGAAGGTAAAGACTTTGATTCCCATGTCATTTAAGACCTTACTGGCAGTATCACGGAATTCCTTTGAAAAATGACGATTGTCAAAGGAAATAGCCACACCTCTTCTCTTAGCCTCTTCACCATATTTTCTCAGAAGGAAGAGACCGACTCCGATAGTAGCTCTTCTGACAGTCAGAATATTGAGACGTGCTGAACCAGGCCCTAAGAGGGCGCGCATGCCTGCAGTTCCAAATGAGAGGTCGGATGAAAACATTTCCTCTAGGGTGCTGTTATCAGCGTCTCTGATTTCTTTCTTGAGCTTTTCGTCGACGAGATTAGAATTCAGCCAAGCCTCAGCTTTTTTCTGATAATCCATTTTCGTTACTCCTTTTTAAGTAGGCGTTAATTCAATTATAGTAGATTTTTCGTAACTCACTAAACAAATACTCACGGATTGTCGTTTTTCTCTTTGTTTTTCTCTAGGAAATCCTGGAGAGAGCGTGAGCTCTTCTCCAATTCCTGACATAAATGCAGGTATGATTCGACTTTTTTGCCGTCTTCTTTGGAATACAGGCTATAAGCCTTGAACAGAGGAGAAAATGAAAGATAGGCACCTAGAGAGTCGAGATCCTTTTCCTGTTTTGCCAGAAAATAAGTCAGATTGTAGATATTCTGATATTCGATTCCCTTATAGATGATGGTCTGATTGCCTGAGAGATAGTATCCTAAAGAGAAATAGGCGAATTGACTGTCTTCTTCGCTTTTCTCTTCAATCTCCTTCACCCGGAGATAAATTTCTCTATGGTCATCAGCAAAAAGAGATGACTCCATCTGTTGAGACAAAAGACCATATCTGACTAATTCCAGCAAAACCTGGTCAGTGGAAGGACCATAGGCCAACATGGCCTTGCCTAAATCATGATAGTCTTTGAAACGATAGCCTTTGATTCTCAGGTCCATATAAGGATTGAGTATGTAACTGGATTTGAAGACGAAGACATCGTCTGGCAAAGAAAGCAGAGATAGCTTTTTGATTTTTTCGGCTTTTGATGAGTCTAGTTCTTCAATAAAATCAAAAAGCTTGCTTTCTCTAAGTTCCCGAGAGAAAAAATCCGAATGGAGATAGAAGATTTTGGCTAAGGAGAAGAGATCAGTGAATTCCGTGTTATCTATTTTATATGACATAGTTCACCTAGATTGAGACGTTGAAGGCAAGACCGAGAATAAAGATGATGAGAGAGATGAAAGACATGACGAGGGATAAGGTCAGAAAGATACCGTTTAATGATGAAAGAATACGATAAGTAGGCTTTTTCTTGATACTGTCAACTTCCAAAACGGCTTTGAAATCGATATAGCTAGAACTAAGCTTTGAAAAGTCTTTGATGTCATCGACTAAGACTATCTTATTGTCGATGGCATTGGAGACATAGTTATAGAGTTTTTCTTTTCCGCTTTTGATATCGTCATAGATGCTGGATTTGTTCTTCTTCAGAAAACGGCTGGCATAGTTATAAGGTTCGGATATCTTGGCTTTATAGGAATGATAGACGGAAGTCGAAATCGCAAAGAGAAAATATAGTATAGGAAAGAGATAGACGACATAGGTCATAGCCTTGGTGAAATCGGGAAAGAAGATATAGCGGTCAAGAATCGGGAAGTGATATGTGAAAATCGTGATCATCAAAACGGTCATGAAGGAAAGAGAGATGATTTCAAAGACAGTCCTTCTTTTTTCTTT
>Ga0172377_10006111_pt1 | contig 12401 bp, 8 predicted proteins | sample Pumphouse3metaG_FD_119749 | JGI IMG/M metagenome (GOLD analysis project Ga0172377, IMG submission 119749) | Leachate microbial communities from a municipal landfill in Southern Ontario, Canada - Pumphouse #3 metaG | ecosystem: Engineered > Solid waste > Landfill > Unclassified | place: Canada... | reverse complement strand
GTCATGAAACTCACGAAAATAAAACAATCCCGTCTTTAAAGTATTTTTTTTCTGCTTTAAAGTCGGGACTGATTTTTATTGCTTTGCTGGTATCAGGATGGGTTAAAAAGGAATCTTTTTAGTTATCTAGGATTTTTCTGATTCTGTTTTTTCTTCTTACTAATCTTTTTTTCCAGGCTTCGATTTCTTCAGAGCTCATTGTTTGTTTTTCTAAACTGGGAGTTCTTGGCTGAAGATCTGTTAAAACTCTGTCGATTAGTCCAAAAACTTCATAAATACTTACTCTTTCGTAGCCTTTAAACATACTGTCTGTATAGCCCATTCTTATTCCGGCTCTTGCAAGATTGTTAAGAGCGTAGTCCACTTCGCAAAGTGGGCTTACGTCTGAATACACAACCTTGTTTTCTTCAAAAGTTTTATGTGGAATTGCTTCTACCAAGTTCGTTGCCATGCACGCCAGTATATCTCTGTTCGCGTAGGTTTGTGTCGAAGTTTGACCATAATACTTGATTTGAGAAATAAAAGCCGGTTTATTAAGTTTTTGCATGATGCCAAGGAATAGCGCAGTAATGTCTTGTGTGGTTATGGCGCTGTCTCCGCGAACTTTTCCCCCGAGATTTGTTAGGTCAAACGCACCGGCAGTTTTAAGCCTTTCAAACTGTGCGGCAAACTCTTGTTCGTTTTCTTTGCAAAGAAGTTCTATGCCGGTGTCTGTAGGTTTGAATTCAAAAGAACCCGTAGGTTCATTTCCAACGCCTACGGCATTATCATAAAAACGCATCAAAAATGCCAGAGCTTCTTTAACTTTCAGTTTGGCATAAGGGTTGAACTTTCCGCTGGTGCTTCCTCTGAAAATGTTATGTTGAACGGCGTATGCCAGGGGTTCGCTGTATCTTGATTCAATTTCCCAATCTTTAAACGGATTAATGTTTTTAAGGCCGTCACGTTTTAATACTTCACGATACCAACCGTGAACTATGGCTCTCATTATAGATTTTGCAGCGCCTTGTCTGCTTATAGAGCCGTTTGACCCGCCATCTCTGATTATTCCGAGCTCGACAAGCTCTGTCATATTAAACTTTCTGATAATGCCTGATTTTACAAGAACGACATTAAGTGCTCTTTGGAAAGCCAGTTCAGAAATGTTGCTTGACAAAACTTCGTTTGTCAGGCGAGAAGAGTCAAACAAACCTAATTTTTGTGAAAACTCAATTTCGGGAATCGGTTTGCTAGCCAAAGCATGCAATGAACTTACATTCATTAATGCTGCAACCAAGATAACAGCCATCAAAATACCAGCAATAAACTCTTTTTTAATGAGTAATAACATGGTTCCTCCATGAATTTATACTTCAATTCCTCTATATCGGTATATTTTAATATTATGTTAATGTTTTTACGAGAATTTTCAAATAATTTTTTGCGGGCTTAGGGTACAATTATTGTGTTGACGCATCTTATTCAGCAACATATAATTATAATGTTATTCTTGTTAGGAGGCAAATATGAAAGTTAATAAATTGTTCTTGTCGTTATTGTTTAGCTTTTTGTTTTATTCCGTGGGGTTTACGGCTCCTGTAACGGTTATTTCAGGTGATCAATCTTCTGTTGCTGACTCTATTGCCATGATGGAACCCGTAAATGTCGGGAAGGGCAAAATTGTTTCGGGTTTCATCGGGAAAGTGTTAAATATACCCAAAACCGTTAAGATAAGCGATTCCGGTTTCCTTTTGTTCGGCTTGTCTGCTGATGCTATGCAGGTTACGCCTGCAGGTAAAAATACCTATCATACAAAAGCTGTTTATCCATACCTTCAAGAAAGCAAAGAAATGCAGGATAGTCTTAGACTCAGACGAACAGCAAGACAGATAAGATATCAAACTCTTAAGAGTGCTGTTGAAAAATCTGAAGCTACCGCTGAACAGAAAAAGGCAATAATTGATTTTCTTTCTCAGTCTGTAGGTTCTCCCATGGTGCTGATGTCAAAGTCTCCGCTTCCGGCTTTTATGGCCTCTCCCGGCCCCTGCATGATTCCTATGGGTGCTGAAATGGTCGATTTAAAAACAGGTAAAAGGCTGGGAATTGAAACTTCGATGATTTGTGTTCTTGATATCAAGTCCGGCGATGAAGTGATTTTTTCAATAGACGATGCGTTGAAAAATGATACTCTTGATTTGGTTGTTGCTCATGAAAATGCTCATGGGATAATGTTCGATGCTTACGGAAAACTATTCCAATCGATTCAAAGAACATCTTCAAACGGTCATGATGCGCCGATAATTACAGATGTCGGTCTTGCTTATGTTGAAGGTTGGGCAGAAGCCTTTGAAGCTGTTTATGGTCCCTCTAATCCCAAATTGTCTGAAAAAGATCGAGAAAAATACAATATTTCAGAATTTTTATATAGCCGCCAGAATCCGATCAGAAGAGACAGATATGTTTGGGCAAGTAACGTGGGTAAGAAAACCGGCGTTTTAAAAAATGGCTTACAGTTGATGTCAACCGAAGGCGTTATTGCCGGTCATTTTTATGATATTCTCACGGCAAGGGCTATAAATGCTCCATTTGAAAAATGTATCAAAACCATGTTAACCGCTCCGATGAATTTTATGGAGTTTGTGCAAAATTTTGTAAAGTTGTTCCCGGAAGACAAAAAGGTTGTCTATAGAATTTTATTGGAAAACTCCCATTATGTGACTATGCATGAAAATGCCGCAGAAAGTTATAAAAATTTCTATGAATTTAACTTAGCTTACAAACAAAAGAAAATAGCTAAAGAAGACTTTCTTGAGGCGCGCAAACAGTATAAAGCTTACACAGAAGAATTGTTTGCAGAGGCGATGCAAAAAGATAATATTTTTGCTAATGTTGGCCCACAAATGTGGTTCTCGGGTAAAATTAATCTTTCTAATTTGAAAAAGCAGCCATCCAAGGCCAAGCAATATCTTGCCGCGGCTTTCGGTAAAAAAGATAAGTTTTATGAGTTTCGTTTCGACTTAAACACGGCTACTGCCGAAATGCTAAGAAATATAGGTCTTGCCGAAGCAGATTGCGCAAAATTAATTAAAGCAAGAGAGAAAAAAGGGTTCTTTAAGGGAAATCCTTTAACTGCTATGAAGAGCGTCCTCGGAGAAGAAAGATTTAACAGATACAATGAAGTTTTAAACTTTGATGTATACGACCATACAAAATCAGACGTTGTTCGCGATTATGAAAAACAATCTGTCGTATTGTGGCCTGAAGATTTATCCAAGTTAAAGTAATAATTTAATTTATTTCTTTCTCTGCCAAGAAGTTTCCCACCAAGTTCGTGATGTGGATCTACACATCACGAACTTTTTATCACTGTAGGTTTTAGCTGATAATGCGAGAGAGCCGTTAAAAAGCGGAGAGAACGATTCCGGATCGGGCTGAGAATTAAATCGACTTAAATAAAAGTCTGATACAAGTGAGTTTTTATACATTTAGTTGTCCTATCTTCCACAATGTGGGTGGATTGTGCTTTTGCTTGATTCACACAACTGTTCTGCTTCGTATTCCAAAGCTCTGAGTTTTCTGTCGATAATGTTTAGTCGATCAATTTCTTCTCGGCATTTTTCAGAAATTTCGTTTTCAACAGCTTCTTCTTCTCTTTTGAGCGCTTCGATTGAATTTCTGATTAGTTTTAATCTTAGCTTTTCTTCTTCATCTAAGAAGGTTTCGCGGCAATCGTGCTCGCGTGTTTTAAATAAAGGAATTAGGACTCCCATAATATTTCTCCTGTTAGGGTTCTGTCGTAAAGACTAACTACGACAAACTCAATATCGGCAAGATTAAAAGGTTTTGTTACTTTTAAATTATGTTTTAATGTTTTAAATAGAATGTTATGTAAACAACAGTGTACATGATTTATGTTTTTATTAAGCCTGCTTATAAAAGTGATTAAAATCTTTTAATTAAACCTTTAAATGCTCGCACAGAGTTCTTGTATGTAAAAAAGAGAAAAAAATCACAAAATTAGTTGACGTACATGCCGATAGGGCTTATATTATTCTCTGTTAAACTTGAGAAAAATTTCACACTCTATTTTTATTGATCTTTAGTCATTGCACTTTGGTAGGGCGGGAGATTTTACTCAAGAAGGAAAAGAATGTAAAATATTAGACAGGAGGTCGTGTAATGACCGGCCAAACAGACGCCAAGCTCGAACAGGTCTGCAAGATTATTGAAAAACATCATAGCGACGGAAGTAAGTTGATTCCGATTTTGCAGGAAATTCAGGAAGTATATCGCTATCTTCCCGAAGAAGTCATTGATTTCACTGCAAGAAAACTCAAAGTTCCCGCAGCCCAGGTTTATGGGGTTGCAACTTTTTATTCCCATTTTGCATTAACTCCTAAGGGTAAGTATCTTGTAAAAGTATGTAATGGCACTGCGTGCCACGTTAAGAAGTCAATTCCTGTTCTTAATGCTATTGTTGAAAAGCTAAAACTCAGCGAAGGCAAGATGACCACAGACGATTTGCTTTTTACTGTTGAGACTGTGTCTTGTCTGGGTGCATGTGGTTTGGCCCCGGTTTTGGTTATTAACGAAGACGTGCACGGCATGATGACCCCCACTAAAGCGGTTGCCGAGATTGACAAAATATTAGCCCAGGAGGCCGCAAAATGACTTTAGATCTTAAAAAAATTGCAGAATCCTATAGAGCAAAAGTTGAAGACAGACGTGTGATAGTATGCGCCGGGACAGCTTGTGTTGCGAACGGTGCGCTTAAGCTTATCGATGCTCTCAAAGCAGAAATCGAAAAAGCCGGTATTAGCGTTCGTGTCGATGTTCACGAAGAAAATAAGACAAAGAAAGATATGTATCTTTCAAAAAGCGGTTGCCACGGTTTTTGTCAGCAAGGCCCCCTTGTAACAATATTGCCCGAAGATATTTTTTATGTGCGCGTAAAGCCCGAAGATGCGGCTGAAATTGTTGAAAAAACTCTGAAAAATCACCAGATCATCGACAGGCTTCTTTTTATTGAACCGGCCGACGGAAAACATGCTAAGAGTCATGACGACATAGTTTTCTACAAACGACAAAAACGTGTTTCTTTGAAAGAAAGCGGTTATATTTGCCCTGAAGATATCGAAGAATACATATCTGAAGGCGGTTATGAGGGCGCAAAAAAAGCTATAACCTCGATGACCCCAGATGAAATCTGCAAATTGATGTTAGATTCAGGCCTTCGCGGCAGAGGCGGTGCAGGCTTCCCAACCGGAAAAAAATGGCAGTTTACACTCGTAAACAAAAGCGATGTTAAATATGTTGTTTGTAATGCTGACGAAGGTGATCCCGGTGCATTCATGGACAGAAGTGTCATGGAAGGTAATCCCCATGCTGTAATTGAAGGCATGTTGATTGCTGCCAAAGCTATTGAAGCTACCAACGGCTATATTTATTGTCGCGCCGAGTATCCTCTGGCGGTAAAACGCGTCAGAAAAGCCATTGAAGATGCGCGCTCTTTGGGTGTTTTGGGTAAAAATGTTTTCGGTGCCGGTTTATCATTTGACATTGAAGTAATGGAAGGTGCCGGAGCTTTTGTTTGCGGCGAAGAAACCGCATTGATTCATTCGATCGAAGGGCAGCGCGGTATGCCTACACCGAAACCGCCTTTCCCTGCCAAAAGTGGTTTGTTTGGCAAACCTACTGTTATTAATAATGTTGAAACACTTGCTTGTGTTCCTTTAATTATGCGCAACGGAGCCGAATGGTTTAAAAAACTCGGCAGCCCAACTTCAGCTGGCACTAAGACTTTTGCTCTTACCGGGCATGTTGCGAATACCGGTTTGGTTGAAGTTCCGTTTGGCACAACTTTGCGAGAAATTATCTTTAATATCGGCGGCGGAGTGACAGACGATCAGGGGAAACCGATGCCCGACGGCTTTAAAGCTGTTCAAATCGGCGGTCCATCCGGGGCGTGCTTAACACCCGAACACCTTGATGTTCCTATAGACTTTGACACTGTAAAAGCTTATGGTGCTATCGTTGGTTCAGGCGGTCTTGTTGTAATGAATAAGACTACTTGCATGGTAGCAGTTGCAAGATTCTTTATGCAGTTCACTCAGAGCGAATCTTGCGGAAAATGCGTATTGTGTCGCGAGGGAACTAAGCAGATGCTTGCTATGCTTGATGACATTATGCGCGGCGATGCTGATGAAGAAACTCTTGTTAAGCTCGAAGAATTGGCTCTTGCCGTTTCTCAGGGTTCTTTGTGTGGATTAGGCAAAACAGCACCGAATCCGGTTCTCTCAACTCTCAAATATTTCAGACATGAGTATGAGGCCCACGTAATCAAGAAAAAATGCCCGGCCGGACAGTGTAAGGCTCTTTGCGCCCCTGAAATCGACCCCGCAAAATGTAAGGGTTGTACTCTTTGCGCTAAAAAGTGCCCGGTCAACGCTATTGAAGGGGCTCCCGGGAAAATCCACAAAATCGACTCTGAAAAGTGCATCAAGTGCGGTGTTTGTAAAGAAACCTGCAAATTTGGCGCAGTAATTTAATTGGGGGAAATGAATAATGACTACCGATAAATTTGTTCTTGTTAACGGACAAGAGGTTCCTATAGAAGGTGAGAAAAATCTGCTTGAGCTGATAAGAAAGGCCGGAATAGAAATTCCGACACTTTGTTATCATCCTAAGCTTAGTGTTTACGGCGCTTGCCGTCTTTGCGTCGTCGAAATTGAAGGTCGCGGTATTCAAACCTCATGTTCAACCGAACCTGAGCCCGGTATGAAAATCAAGACTCATACACCCGCATTGCGAAATATTCGCAAGGTTGCAGTTGAGTTGTTCTTAGCCAATCATAAGGTTGAGTGCCCGACTTGTGATCAGATGGGTAACTGCAAGTTAGAAGAAATTGCAAGAAAGCTTGGCGTGAATGAAGTTCGTTTTAAAAAGAAAAAAGATTTCAGACCGGCAGATACAGGCTCAGTTGCAATTTACAGAGATCCCGATAAGTGTGTGCTTTGCGGGCAGTGCGTCAGATATTGCAAAGAAATACACGGGATCGGAGCTATAGATTTCGCTTTCAGAGGCAAAGACACATATGTGACACCGGCTTTTGATCGCTCTGTGGGCGATGGTGAATGTGTGAACTGCGGTCAATGCGCCGCTGTGTGCCCTGTGGGTGCCATAGTTGTTAAAAAACATATCAGCCCGGTTCAAAAAGCTCTTGACGATAAAACAAAAACTGTCGTTGTTCACATGGCTCCCGCAGTTCGTGCAGGCATCGGCGAAGAATTTGGCTTGGTTGCCGGCCCGGAAACAACGGGTAAAATGGTTGCAGCACTCAGAAAATTGGGCTTTGATAAAGTTTACGATACTGTTTATGCAGCTGACCTTACAATAATGGAAGAAGGAACAGAATTTGTTAATCGTCTGACCAAGGGTGGTGTATTACCTCAGTTTACTTCTTGCTGCCCGGGTTGGATAAAATTCATTGAAGAATATTATCCCGAACTTTTACCTAATCTCTCTAGTTGTAAGTCTCCTCAGCAAATGATGGGCGCTGTAATGCGCGAACTGTTGCCCGAACAATTGGGTGTTAAAAATGAAGATTTGTTCGTTGTTTCTGTAATGCCTTGCACAGCCAAAAAATTCGAAATCAGACGACCGGAATTCGAATACACAAAAGGCAAGCGTGATACAGACGAAGTTATAACCGTTCAAGAATTGGCACGAATGATCAAGGGATCAGGAATTGACTTTGCAAATCTGAAACCCGAAGAATTCGATATGCCGTTGGGTGACAAAACCGGCGCAGGCGTTATTTTCGGTGTAACGGGCGGCGTTACCGAAGCAGCATTGAGATTTGCCGTAGAGAAAGTAACCGGCAAGGTTATTGATGCGAAAGATTTAGATTATAAAGCGGTGCGCGGAAGCGAAGGCCTATTGGAAGCAACTCTTGATGTTGAAGGCACAAAGCTTAGAATTGCGATCGTTCACGGTCTTTCTAATGCTCATACTGTTTGCAAAGAACTTCTTAACGGTGAAGTAAAATATGACTTTATTGAAGTAATGACTTGTCCCGGCGGTTGTATTAACGGCGGTGGTCAGCCAATAGACTTTAACCAAGCTGAAAAAATCGAACGCAGAACAAAACAGATTTATGAAGCTGACAAAAATATGCCCAGAAGAAAATCACAAGATAATCCGGCTGTAATAGCTACTTATGAAAAGCTCCTCAAAGAGCCTTGCGGAGAAAAATCTCACCACCTGTTGCATACGCACTATTACAAACGTAACTTTTAATTAAGTTTTTTATAAGGATGCGGCCTGTTAAGGTTGCATCCTTTTTTATTTCCTTGACAAAGAAGATGTTTTTATACAGATTCAGTATGTAATAGACTTGTTCCACGGAGGGTAATATGCTTACAATTGTTAAGAATACCGTTAAAATTGCAGCTGTCGCTGTGATTGGTTTTTGTGTTTTGGGCTGGCCGGAGCCTGCACAAGCAGTGCTTGAGGGCTCAAATAGGGAAAGAATGGAGTTCTTAGACTTTTCTGAAAAAATGATTAGAAGCGGTTTGTATGCCAATACCGGAAATAATAGTTTTTCTCGTGAAAATAAGCGATTTGTAAGAGGTGTGAAACGCCACAATGAGCCATATATTTATGAACCCGATGTTTACACATGGCGATTAGCAATGGATGAACACAGGAAAAAAATGGAAAAAATGGCGCCGCCGCCCCCTGTTATGGAAAATTCAGATTTTGTAACTCCGACTCCTACTGTTCGAAGACCTGATTTCCCGCCGCCTTCAACTCTCCCCGATAATCCGATGCCCATATTTAATTCAGTTCAACCAATGACAAACTACAATAATAACGCTCTTTATCCACAACAGGGTTATGCCGTTCAATCCTATGTTGAACAGTCTCTTGTTCCGTCCGGGCAGCCATATGTAGTTCAGAGTGCGCCCGCACTTCCCGGCGATTCACAAGAAACAATGAATGGAATGATTTATAGGGCCAGGGTGCGTGGTATATATCCAACAGATCCTTTGCGCGGACAAGAAATCAGAGATAACTTAAGGGAACATTCCATAAATCTGGGAAGATAGGCGTATTCTTTTTAGTTTAATTTTTGCTTTATGTGTGTTAGAATCTCACTTCTGAGAGTTTGATTTAAGAACAAGAGAAGGATATTGCCTCTAAGATGGCTCCTCTTAAAAAGATAATATTTGCATTAACAGATATTGTGTGTGTGACCTTTGCTTTAGTGGCTTCTATCTGGTTAAAATTCGATAGTTTGACACCTGCACACACTCAATATCTGTTATTTGTTATTCCAATACTGATGCCAATCGGTTTAGCTGTGTTCTGGTCATTTGGCTTGTATAACAGAACAATGCGTTTTATATCTTTGCCCGACATGATTGCTGTTTTTTTTGCTGTTTCATGTTTTAGTGCGGTAAAACTATTGTCTATATATTTCAGAGAAGGATTTCCCAGCCTTAGTTCTGTCTTTGCCATAGACTGGATGCTTTGTTTGATTATGCTTGGTGCTGTTCGAATAACTCCCAGGTTGCTTTTAAGTTTTATTGAGATCAGTCCCCTCCGAAACATGCTTTTTACCAAAACAGATAAAGCTTATAAGCGGGTTTTAGTTGTTGGAGCCGGGCAAGGCGGCGAAACAATTATTCGTGAAATCAGACGAAACATGAATCTGCCAATCGAAGTTGTGGGCCTTGTTGATGATGATCCTACAAAATTGAATCAAATAATGCTTGGAGTTCGTGTTTTAGGCGCTACCGAAGACCTCTCGAAGATTGTTGCAGAACACGCAGTTGATGAGATTATAATAGCAATACCTTCAGCCGGCGGGTCAGATTTAAGAAGAATTGTTCAGCAGTGTCAAAATACAAAAGTCAGATTTAAAACTTTACCGGGACTGCAGGATATTATTTCCGGCAAATTAGCCCATTTGCAGTTAAGAGACATAGCCATAGAAGACTTGCTCAGGCGTGCTCCATCAGAAATAAATATCTCTGAAATAGCGGCCTATTTGACCGGAAAAAACGTTATAATTACCGGTGCGGGTGGCAGTATCGGAAGTGAAATATGTCGACAAATTTTGCCTTTTCAGCCAAAAGCACTGCTTTTATTGGGACATGGTGAAAACAGTATTTTTAACATTCACCAAGAATTGCAACGCAACCCTGCCCTCGGAAACACAAAACTTATTCCGATAATAACTGATATTCAAGATTACGACAAACTTCTTAAATTGTTTAAATCATATAAAATCGATATAGTTTTTCATGCTGCAGCCCATAAACATGTGCCATTAATGGAGTTGAATCCTGAAGAAGCTGTAAAAAATAACGTAATCGGAACAAAAAACATAGTTGAAGTCTCGCATCTTACTAAAGTTGAACGCTTTGTTATGATTTCCACAGATAAGGCAGTTAATCCAACTTCCGTTATGGGGGCAAGCAAACGGGTAGCAGAAAAAATACTGAAATGTTATGCAAGAAGAAGTTCCACAAGGTTTGTTGCCGTAAGATTCGGTAATGTTCTTGGCAGTCGCGGCAGTGTTATTCCGATGTTTAAGCAGCAGATCGAAAATGGCGGCCCTGTAACTATAACTCATCCCAATATGATAAGATATTTTATGACTATTCCCGAAGCCAGTAAGCTTGTAATTCAGGCAGGAGCATATGGAAAAGGCGGAGAGGTCTTTATTCTTGATATGGGTGAGCCGGTAAGAATAGTTGATCTCGCAGAGGATCTCATTCGTTTGACGGGCCTTGAAGTTGGCCGAGACATTGAGATAAAATTCACGGGTGTTCGTCCGGGCGAGAAGCTTTATGAAGAGTTGTTAACCGCGTCAGAGGGTATTACAGCTACCAGAAACAGCAAAATATTTATCGCAAAGCCTGAAGAGGTTAACGAACAAGTGCTTTTGGACCAGATAAAGAATCTTGTTGAAGCAGCTCATAGCGCAAATGCTGCATCAGTAATCAAGTGCTTTAAAGATATTGTTCCAAGCTTCTCACCTAACAGAGATATGATTTATAACAAAGACAAGCAGGAGCGGGCTACTTCTGAAGCAGATGTGGTTAAGTTAAGAGTTTTATCAAACTGATTTATTTCAGTTCAATTTTGTTTACTTTTAACAGTGAAGTTCCGTCAGCCCTCATAAGTTCGGTTATTGCTCCCGTGTATGCTATTGCCGCTTTTACCTCGGCAATTTTGGCTTCGGTGAGGTCACGTTGGGCTTGAGAGACTTGAAAAGAGGTTGTTTTACCAACACTGAATTTAATTTCTTCTACCCTCAATTTTTCTTGCTGTTTTTGAGTTGTGGCGGCTGTGGCAGCTACCTGCTGCATTGTTCTTTGAACTTCTATGTATGCTTTTATAACATCTTCTTTGATGACTTGTTCGAGGTTTTTTAGGGCTTCCTTTTTCATATCAGCTGTTATTTTACTTCTTTCAAGCTTGGCTCTGGCCGATCTTCTGTTTCTTGTAAGTTCATAGTCGAAACCCACTTCAAAATCCGGTTTTTCATTGTTATTAAATTTTGGGTTAGAGTTGTTAAAAGACCTTGAATAGCCGGTGTTTCCGAGGCTTACAAAAAAGTCTAACTTAGGGAGCAAGCCATTTTTGCTTGTTACAATTTCTAATTCGTTTTTAGCTATCAGAACTTTTGCTTGAAGAAGTTCCGGTCTTTGTTTTTCCGCTAAAGTTAAGTGTGCTTCTAAATCCATTTGGTCGATCTTTTTCAAGAAGGGTTTGTCAGTTAAATTAGGTAAGTTTTTCCAAAAGTTTTCAGTGTCGTGGTTAACTGCTCTTAATAATGATATGGCAGTGTTCACCATATTACTTTGGGCATTTATTAAATCTTCTTCGCATTTTGCAACTTCAGCTTCTGCTGCAGCTCTTTCAGATTCCGGGATACTGCCCGCAAGTATTCTGGAGTTAGTTTCTTGTCTTTGCTGAATAGCAAGGGCTGCAGATTCATTTACTATTTCAAGTTGTCTTACGCTCAAATAATGTTCCCAATATTTTTTTTCAACCGAAGCTATGAAATCAAGTATAAATGCTTTAAGCTCATATTTGGTATAGTTGTAATCTAGTTCTGCTTGTTTAAGAGAGATTAGATTTATTTCCTTTCCTGAATTGCGAAGTAGGGGGTGGGTCAGATCGATTCCTATTCTATTTGAATACAAGCTGTTAGAATTGGTGGATCTGTTTCTGCCTACCTCACTATTAAGTGCAACCGTTGTTCCCGAATACAAAAGTTTTTCAAGTTCAATTTCTGCTCCGGCATTATCTGCTTTTGTATTCGTCAAATTGTTTGCAGCATTTAAGTTTTGTGCTTTTCTATCCCCTGCCGAAACTGTTGCCTTAACTTTTGTGTCAAAAGCGGC
>Ga0172377_10006110_pt1 | contig 12401 bp, 11 predicted proteins | sample Pumphouse3metaG_FD_119749 | JGI IMG/M metagenome (GOLD analysis project Ga0172377, IMG submission 119749) | Leachate microbial communities from a municipal landfill in Southern Ontario, Canada - Pumphouse #3 metaG | ecosystem: Engineered > Solid waste > Landfill > Unclassified | place: Canada... | reverse complement strand
TTGTCGCCAATTAAAGCAATTATTAACAAAATTAAAGCCACTAAAAAATGAAAAAGATTGGAAAAAATGATTGATAAAACGATACCCTCTCTAGGAAATTGGGCTTTTTTAATTAAGCTTCTTTCATAAAAAAAAGCTGGTGTGGTTTTGGTTAAACTTTGAGCAAAAAAATTCCAAGGCAAGAGGCCAGCAAATAAATACAAAAAGTAATTGTCTACTTTAACTGGAACAAAAAATTGAAAAACAAAACCAAGAACTAACATTTGTGACAGCGGATTTAACACTATCCACAAAAAACCAAAGCTAGCTCGTTTATAACGAGCTTTTATTTCTTTTTGAGTCATTGTTAGCAAAAAATCCAACCAATAACGATGTTCTTTGTTCAGCTTCATAATATTAACAAATTTTCTTTGCTTTTCTCTTAAAACATTCAAATAATAACATAAAAAATCACTAAGACTATCTTTAATTAACTTTTTCGATAAAATAATTGAGTAATAAAAAGGCTAGTGTCTCTTAAATTAAAGCGCTCTTAAATGAAAAATAATTATTTTATTCACCATAGTTTCAATAGTTTAATAAAGCGTTTATTTGATCTTTTTTTAGCCTTAATAGTTTTAGCTATCTCACTACCCATCTTTATCATTCTTTGGCCCTTATTATTATGGCAAATTGGCTACCCAGTTATTTTTAAACAAAAAAGAACTGGCAAAAATGAAAAAAAATTTACAATTTTCAAATTTCGTACCATGGTAAAAAATGCTGAATCATTACGTTTAAATAAACAAAAACAATTTGCTAAATTAAATTATGCTCCTCAGCCAATGTTTAAAATCGGCGACGATCCTCGCTTCATTAAATTTGGCAAATTTTTATCACATAGTGGTCTTGACGAATTACCACAAGTGATAAATGTAATCAAAGGCGATATGTCTTTAGTTGGGCCTAGGCCCTTACCAATCGATGAGGCAAAAACATTAAAAAAAATTGATGTTGATTGGTATTCATGGCGACATCAAGTTAAACCAGGACTTTTTTCGCTATGGGTGTTAGATGACAAAAGACATCAAAATTTAAAAACATGGAAGAGATTGGAAAAAGAAACACTCGAACTTAATCTCTGTCAACAGTATTTATTAATCTTAAAAATAAGCTTAATTCAATTAAAAAATCTTTAAAGCTAGTATTCTAAATACAAAATAATTATTTAAGTATATTTAAGTATATTAAAACATATCAAAACTTTATTAGTACTTGCTTAAATTGCTAGTAATGTATTATTCTTAAAAGGAGCGCGTATAAACCACATTGGCTTATTTATGTCCGATCCAAGTAAATTCATACCAAAAAAATATCAAAAAAATCCTCCAGAAGATCAAATGATTAAAACAATTGGATCATTAAATATTCCAAATAGTTCTATTAACTCCAATCCATCAACAATAAACAATAGTCCTCAAGCTGATGTCAGCACTAATTTTTCAAATAGTAATAACGTTAAGAACAAAAAATCTAAAAAGATTAAACAAAAGGCTTCTCCACAAAAGAAAAAAACCACTCTTTTGTTAGTTTTATTACTCTTTTTATTGGTGGGTAGCGGAGCAGGCTTATTATTAATGAGGCAGCGTCAAGACACCAGACAAGAAGCTTATGATCAAGCATTTTGTAACAGTGCTAGTCATGGGCAGCGTTGTCTAAATAATCCCGGTAGCACTTGGAATGGACGATGTGTTTTAATTTATTGTCCTGAGGGAAATCCATCTAGAAAAGGCTGTTCTGAAGATGATCCAGGCTCTTATTGGAAGTTTGGCGCCTGCACTGGCTTGCTAAGTGAAGCGCGCAATAATCCAGAAGTACCTGGGTGTTGGCAAGTAGATGCTGTAGACGATTCAAATGTTTATTGTAATGTTGCTGGCTGTAAAAGTTATGAGCTAGACACATCTGGATGTGGCAGGCTTAAACCCACTATCACGCCTACCAAGCCTCCAACACCAACTGTCACCAAACCTCCAACACCAACTGTCACCAAGCCTCCAACACCAACTGTCACCAAACCTCCAACACCAACTGTCACCAAACCTCCAACACCAACTGTCACCAAACCTCCAACACCAACAAACACTCCAACGCCAACAAACACTCCAACGCCAACAGATACTCCAATGCCAACAGCTACTCCCACAGAAATACCTAAAATTTCTTGTAGTGCAACTGGCTGCGTTACTGACAAGCAATGCGAAGATGGCTTGATTTGTATCAGCATCGGAGACACAGGCATTTGCTCATTACCAGGATTAGCTGATTCTTGTAAAACTAATCAGACATACGCAGCATGTTGTACTGGTTTAACCATAACACCAACAGTAACGACAACTCCTGCACCCACTCACACTCCAACTTCATCTCCAGCTACACCAACTCCCGTAATTACTCAGGTAATAACAACAGCTGATTGTAACGAGAGTTGTAATGAAAATGCTGATTGTGCCAATATTAGCCACATTTGCTATGAAAGTCTGTGTCGCCTAGATGTCAATCCCACAGATGTAAATTGTCGACTGCCAGATGGTGGCAATGTTATAGAAAGAGCAGTAGAAGTACCAACTGAAAGTGGTTTTGCTGATTGGTTTAATTTCATTAAAGTTGGCTTTGGTATCTTTGGACTGGGAGCTTTATTATTACTGCTTCTGTAAAATTCATAAAATAGTTTTCTCTAGTTTTTTGCTATAATGTTTATCAAGCGCGTGTGTAGCTCAATTGGTTAGAGTCCCAAGCTTATACCTTGGCGGTTCTAGGTTCGAGTCCTAGCACACGCACCTTATTAATAATAAATAAATTATGAAATTGCTCAGAAAATTAATAAAAATAATAATTATTGTCCTAATTATTTTGGCCATAAGCATCTTTCTTTATCAAAAAGGCTGGCTAAAAAGCCATCCTCTTCAAGCACAAATTAAACAATTTCAAGACGGTAAAATTAAAAGTTGGCAAGATATACTCAACTCTTTTAAAAAAGAAGAAAATCTAAATTTACAACTCAATGAACTAAGCAACAGTGCTGGAGAACAAATTAGGACAAGTGCGCAAAAGGCCGTGGAAGCGGGAAAAGTTGCACAAGAATTTGTTAGTGAATCAATCCAAACAGATGAATCAACAGAAAAAAATTTAGGAGAAAAAGCCTTTGAATATGGCCAATATGTTTATTGCAAAGCTGTAGTAGATAATTGGGAACAAAAACCTAAAGAAAACTAAGCATAGAATCAGCGAATTGTAGTTCCTACACAATCTTGACCGGTTAAAGCCCAATATAAATTATTCTTAAGTATTCCTGAAATAATCACCGATTTAATACCTTTTTTAGCTAAAGTTAAAGACTCTTCAATTTTTAGACCCATGCCTCCAGTTACGTCAAAGCCCCTGGTGTGACGTAGATCTTGGCTAATCTCCGGCCAGGTTTCAGCAGTAATTTCTGGCACTACTTGCCCTTGTTTATCCAAGAATCCTGCCACTTCAGTTACGTGAATAATTTTATTAATTTCAATTTTCTGTTTTAAAAAATAATCTGCTAAAAAAGCCAAAATCTTTTCCGTTGACCAAATGGTACAACCTTGTTTTCTATCTACCAAAACATCACCGCAGGTAACAGGCAATAAACCTTTTTCTAAATACTCTTTTACTACATCGGCGCAAAAAAATAATTCTTTTCTTTTATTTGTCACTATGGTGTTGCTAGCATAAAAAGAAACTGCTGCTAGTTCATGTTTAATAAATTCATGAACAACTAAGCGATTAAGTGTAGCAGCACTATCTTGAACAATCGCCATACCTAATACACTCTCTTCATTGATAAAGCCATCCATGGTTTGGTATTTACTAGCTGGTACGTGAGCAAAACTACCTTGCCCATGACCGACAATTAACATTTGCTCGGGTTTTTCTTGTTTAGCACTGGCAATTTCTCCAATCAAACGCCTGAGAGTTGCTTTCCTTAGCGACATCGGGATCTCTTTATCGGTAATGATTGAACCACCCAATTTAATTAAAGTTAAGTTTTTTTTCATCTTTTATTTTCCAATAAATTTTAATTTACCTGTTGGTGTTTATAAGCTTCTTCTTTGCGCTCAGGCAATATGCTCATTAATTCTTCTTGAGGAATTTTGCCTTCTTCAGCTAAAAATAGTAAGGCTGCTGGTAGAAAATCCAAAACAGCTAAAGTTGCTTTTCGAAATTCTTTTTGATCAATCTTTGATAATTCTTGAGGAGAATAAAGGCGCCAACCCTCTCTTTCAATTTTTGACAAATCTCCCTCATCAATTAAAATTGCCAAGACAAAAACCATAAAATCATACAAGGCTCGATTTTCACTAGTTTTATCTACTGGTCTAATTTGTTCAATATTAAAGGAAGATTTAGAAAAAAAGTGGACTTTATCCTCTAATTCAGAGGCAGATAAACCAGGCACTTCCTCCTCCATTTCCCGCAACATAGTGCTGTATAAGGCGTTAACAAAAGTTGGCGGCAACTGTTCAAAACTCAAAGAATCATAATTATTACTGTCTTGGAGAAAATCTAGTACTGATTGAGATTGCTCATTTTCCATTTTACCAGTAACGGTGTTGATCCCAGTTGGTCTAGTAAAAAAGTCTTGCTTAGCAAGTGACTGATTTGTATTTATCCAAGACTGATTGTTTTTGTGTTCATCTGGAAAAATCACTCTTTCTCGCTTTCGGCTTTCATCATCCGATAGATTGCTATCCACATCTTTAAAAAGCAATAGTTTTAAACCCTCATCAGTCGCCACAAAAGTTAGTGCTCCCACTCCTACTGCTTGAGAGCGGAAATCAATGTTTTCTTTCATTGAAGAATTACAATGAATACAAACCGGGCGATTTGGGGGAAACATCTTGCCCCCACAAACCGGACAAACTGCTAGTTTGAGTTCACCCTTAGCATTACCATAGTGAGTTTTTTGCAAACGCCAATATCTTGGTACTTCCATGACAGTTTATTAGTCGGAATTTCTTGCAAAATCACGCAAAATTAGTGAAATTTTGATTTCATAGTATGATGTTTAACATGACGCAAAAGATATTAGCCTTAGATAAATACAAAAAAAACATTACTGACTATCTAAATAATTTTTTAGCTCAAGAAGAAAAGATTTTAGCCAAGCTTAGTCTTGATGATAATGTTTTTGATACTCTTAAAAATTTTCTTCTGCTAGGTAAAATGTCTAGAGCCAATCTGCTAATCTTAAGTTATGAAATTTTGCAATCTAATCCTGCAGATCTCTCTCTAAAAGAAATATTGCCCTTTGCTAGCGCTTTGGAGCTGATTCAGGCTGGCCTATTAATTCACGATGACATTATCGATCAAGACCAAAAAAGAAGGGGTCAAAATTCAATTTGGCAATATTATGCTCTGCAAAAATCAAGTTACAATCAACATTACGGGAAAAGCCAAGCTATTTGTTTGGCTGATTTAGCTTTTTTTCTAGCTAATCAATTAATCACAGAGGGTTGTGCTGGTTTTAATTCTTCAAATGAGTTAAAAAACAATCGGCCTTATAATCAAAAATCATTTGATATTCAACAATTGATTAATCGAGAAATCAGTCAAGTAGTTATGGCTGAAATGCTTGATGTCCAATTAGCAATTGACGAGAAAATCCCCTCACTTGAACAAATTATGCAAATGTATCTTTATAAAACAGCTCGCTATAGTTTTTCACTACCCTTAATGTTGGCTGGCCATTTGGCCGATCAATCACCAACAATTATTAAACAGCTAAGTCAGATTGGTGAAAAAATTGGATTGATCTATCAAATCCAGGATGATTACTTAGGTATTTTTGGCGACAATAAAAAGACTGGCAAACCAATACTTTCTGATGTTAGGGAGGGTAAAAAAACCATTTTTTATTATTATTTACTTAAAAGTAACACTCTAAAGTCTCAAGAGAAACAATTACTAAACGATTGTTTCGCTTCCCAAAAAATCGAAGTAAAACAAGGCTTGGCTTTGAAGAAACTATTTAGCTCCCACAGTCTTAAACCAGTTAATGCTCAACTTAATCAACTCAATCAAGAAGCATTAACAATAATCGATCAATTAAATAATAAACAATTAGAAAAACTCCTAAAGCAAATCTTAGTTTTTGCTCAAAATAGGCAACACTAATTAAAAACTTATTAAGCTTTGGGGTCTTGATGCTCTTTAACTAATAAAGTTAGTAAAACTCCCACAGCCGCTATCAAAAATAAACTCACCCAAGCTTCACCAAAGAAATAAAATAAGAAAAAAACTAGGGACCAAAACATAATCGCAGCCGCACTAGTAATCATTTGTCGATAGGTAAAATATGATAAACCTTCCCGACCCTTACCCCTCGCTATCCACACTCTATCAAAAAACAACCAATGAAAACTAGAAGTAATGCGATCGAGCGTATTTACTACTACTATTGACCAAAATCCCACAACAAAACTCTTAATTATCCAAAAGAAAGATAAAATGCCTGCAGAAACAATAAATGGTTTGCGATTTTTACGCTTATCAATCACCGCTCCCACTGAATAACTAATCAACATCGCTAATATTAAAGAAAAACTATACAAAAAACCAACTTTAGCGCTGGTTCCTAGTAAAATAAAAATATATAAGGGCCACATCTGCAACATGCCGTCGTTAAAGTAACGTCCCACAAAGGTTGTCCCTAAACGTCTAAATCCCGGCTCCATCATCCAAGTAGAAAATTCTTCCCAAGAAATCTTGTCACGAACTTTAACATTGTCCATTAAAATTGCAAAAATTAGAGCAATGATAATTAATACTAGTCCTAATAAAAATAAGTTGCTATAACCCAAACCAGTAATAATCAAACCACCTAAAGCAGGAGAGATCATTGTTATTAAATTGAGCAAAAAATTGATTATCCCCAAATTGCTTCCTATCTTATGATGATCGCTATTGCGACTCAAAGAATAATGATAACTATTCCAAAAATAATTAATTTGCACCCCATCGATAATAACTGCCAAAAACACCCAATACGGATTAACTTGAGATAAAAATAAGCAAGCCGTAAATAAAGCGTACAAAATATTGCCCATCACAAAAGCATGCCTAGTACCAAATTTGATGGTGCGGTTAGCCACCCAAATAGAAGAGATAAAAGCTACTAAACGATTTATAAAGTGTAAAAGAGCAATGTTAAAAATACCAATTTGCAAGGCGGTTAAAGTATTCTGACCAGTCAAGCTAAAACCCCAATTAATTTTGTCCCAAAATGGTAAATGTAAATTAAAATAATAAATTGGTAAAAAAAACATCACCAATTTATTAACCAACTCACGCATTAAGCGTATCACATAAAGATGCTTAAGATTCTGCTTTTTCTGGAAGGATAACTTGGGCAGTTTCATTAATAATTCAGTATAAACTAACTAAAGCAATTCCTGCAAAAGTTGTTCAATGCTTTTATTTAAAATTTCTTGCTCATTTATTGACATTACTTGCAACACGTAGTCAGCAGGAGTGATGGTTCTCAAACCTTGTCGAGAATCGATACCTAAGCGCAGATGCCAAAAGTTTTTTGTACCCAAATGCTGATAGATTGACTGCAAACCGTTGTGTTCTTTTGGGCCAGTGCCTTTTTGTAATTTGTATGTTCCCAGTGACAAATCTAAATCATCGTGAACAACAATTAAGTCTTCGGGACCGGTGAATTGATCTTGTATATCAATTTTTAAAAAATCTAAAAAAGCTCTTAATGCTTGACCAGAATTATTCATAAAAGTTTCTGGCTTAATTAAAAACAAATCGTCTCTCTTCACGGCTAGTTTGGCGTTAAATTTTTTTTCAAATTTAAAAGTTAAAGATAATTTTTTAGCCATTGCCTCAACAAACATAAAGCCAGCGTTGTGACGAGTTTGCTGATATTCTTGTCCTGGATTACCAAGACCGACATAAATTTTCATAAGTCTTATTCTAACATTTTATCTTTTTATATTGTTTACGGTTATAATGTAGACTGTGAAAAAAAATATTGGAATTTTTAGCACCAAACAAGGCCACCAAAGTATTGCTGAGGCAATTAAAGAAAAAATTGAAAAAGAAGCTGGAGATCGCTATCAAGTACATATTTATTATACCAAGCAACCATTTTCACTAATTTATAACTCAATTTATCGATTAGCACCCAAGGCTTTTGATCGACCCTACGAGTTTTCGGTTAACATGATTAAAAATCATGCAGAATTAAATAAACTTGTCTCTGTTTTTTTTCTTAAAAGCACCTATCAATCGTGCATTCGTTTTATCAAAGAAAAAAACATTGATGTAGTTATTAATACTTTTTTTTATTTTCAACCTGCTCTGGAAAAAATTAAACAAAAGAAAAATATACCTTATATTAATGCAATAGCTAATCCAAGAACTATTCATCCTTTTGAATTGTCTCCCAAAGCTGAAATAAACCTTTTTTTTGACAAAGAAAATTTAACAAAATACCAAAAAAAATGTCTAGCTAAAGCTGCTGGTTGGTTTGTGGGTGAACGATTTGAAAGAGAATATCGAAAAGAAGAAATAAAGAAAAAATTAAAAATTAAAACAGCTATTAATTTTCTAATTGTCTCTGGTTCAGAAGGTTCTACTGCCGTTTTGAAAATCTTACCGGCCTTAATTAACTGCCAAAAACCATTACAAGTCTTTGTTGCTTGTGGCCATAATAAAACTCTATATAACAATGTACTGGGTATTCAAAAAAGTTTAGCTGCTTTTAGCCAATCTAAAGCAATTATTACTCCGTTAAAATTTACAAAAAAAATACATCTTTATATGCAAGCAGCTGATTTAATTATCGGCAAAGCCGGACCCAACACCTTATTTGAAAGTGTTGCTACCGTCACCCCATTTTTCGCCATTACTCATCTTGCTCAAGAAGAAGGCAATCTGGAAATTATTCAAGAATACCAATTAGGCTATGTTGAAGAAAAAGTTAAAGCCGCGAATAAAAAAATATTAGACATTATTAATCAGCCTCAACAATTAGAAAAATTTCACAAGCATTTGCTAAATCTGAAAGCATATAATCAACAATCCGCTCAAATACTAATCAAAAAAATTGATCAAATTTTTAAAAATAAGTTAAAAAATAAATAAGAGCTAAGGGGTTTAACTAGGCTTGGCGAATTTCTTTTAATTCTTGAAGCGTGGTAGCTTGTTGCCAATCTTTATCTCGACGAATTTTAACTAAACGTGGAAAGCGTAAAGCTACTCCAGCAGTATGACTGGGAGATTTAGAAATTTCGTCAGCTGCAATTTCTAAAACTATTTTAGGCTCAATCCACACATCAGCTTTCAATTCTTTTTTAAAATTATATTTGGAATTAGCTTGATTCTGAGGACTTAAGTGCTGATCAGCCAATCCTTTGATTTCCCGGAATTGCTCATCTGTTAAGCCCGTGCCAATTTTAGATAAAGTTTTAATTTCAGCACTATCTTGATCAAAAACCCCCACCAACAAGGCACCAATGCCAAAACTTTGACGCTTGCCCTTTCCTCGATAATAACCAAGCATAATGCAGTCGAGAGTATCATTTAATTTACCGCGTTGTCCCTCAGCTTCTTTGATTTTTACCCAGCGCCAACCCTTACGACCGGCAGCATAAGCTGAGTCCGGTTTTTTAATTACTGCTCCTTCCAAACCAAGAGCTAGTTGTTTTTCATGATAATTACTTAAAGTTTGTGGGTCATCAATTAATTTATAACTGGTCTTTTTTAGCACAATCGAGTCTTTTATCGCTCGATCCAAAAGCTTTTTACGATCAATTAATGGCTCATCTATTAGGGAGCGACCATCATAGAACAGCAAATCAAAAACATAAAAACAAATTGGGATCTCTTGCGACTTAGTATCGATTTGATACTTACGTTTTCTCGAAATAGTTTCTTGAAAGGCTAAAAACTCCTTAGTTTTGGGATCATAAGCGATTGCTTCACTGTCAAAAATAGCTGTTTCAGCCGAGCACTGTTTTAAGAACTGTTCTAATTCAGGAAACATGACCGACACTTCTTCTAAATTACGTGTATAAGCCTTATAAAAACTACCGTCAGCAAAACCTTTCTTGTTGATGTGGATTTGGATACGCAAACCATCATATTTTGGTTCTGCAATAACTTCGCCCATTTTATCAATAATTTCTTGAGCACTATTCAGGCGCTGGCATAGCGCCGGCATCACAGGAATACCCAACTCCATTTGATAAATTTTAGCTAATTCTTTAGCACTTAAGTTTTTCTCAAACAAATAGAGTTGTGCTAATAAGCCAAAATCAGCTTTCTTTTGAAAAGCTTCCTCTAAATGCAATGATTGACTTTTATCTCCTGCTTTTACCCAAGACAATGCATCTAACATAGTCATTGTAGAAAAACCCAAGCGCATTTTACCCAAAATAATCCGCGCTATAAATTTAGCTGACAAAGAGCTAACTTGACCCAATAAATCAGCCAATAAATTAATTTTTCTATCTTGAGAGCCTTCGCCACCCTCTTGAGCAATTTTCTCTAATCGCTGGTGAACTTCTATAATGCTCAGTTTGACATCTTGGCCTGTAGATTGTGTTAAATTATTTATTACTTGATAAAATAGCTCGCCCAAATCACCTAAATCTTTATACTTTTTACTCAACTCTTTAATAATTGCTTTTTGATCATTTTCATCAAATAAATTTTGTTCTAAAAATTGTTTTTTATCTTCTTGGCTAGAGTGGCGGCCATAAAAATTAGCTAAAGAGCGAACTAACATTTTGTTAGATAATTGAAATTCTAAAGATTGATAATTAGCTACCAGACTTCCTTGTAATAAATAACTGGCAGGGACTATCTCTTCTTTACCTAATTCTTTGAATAATTGAGCCAGCAACTCGGTTATGTCTAAACGAGAACTAAGTTTTTCTAAATCAGCTAGATATTGAGTAAATTGATCAAAAAACATAAATTTCCTTCAAAACTTATTATCTCAGAACAGTAAAAAAAACCAAGTCAAACTCAACAATTAATTGAGACTATAGCTAACACCCTTGGTTACACCATGCTTTTTAACAACACCCTTGCTTATCAAATCTTTGAGATCTCGCAAGATTGTATCAATTGAAACATTGGGTAAAACTTTTTGAGCATCATCAGAGGTCATAGTCCCCTGATTTTGTAATAATTCTAATAAAATAATTTGTCGCTCAGATAAAGCTACTTGCTGACCAAGTTCCCGTTTTAATTTTAGATCTTGTGAAAGTTTAGCTACTTTTAGCTTAACCTTATCAATTTCTAAGGCTAAACCATAGGCAAAATATTCTAACCAATAAGTTAAATCTTGTTTGGGGTGCTGTTGTATAGATAAAAGAGCCTGGTAATAAGCATCAACGTCGCTATCAAAATATTCTTCAATAGAAAAAAAACGTTTAAAATCGTAACCAGCTTCATAAAGTGCTAAAGTAGCAAGAGCTCTAGCTGTACGACCATTTCCCTCAACATAAGGATGTATATAAACTAGTTGATAATGAATTATTGCTGCCCGTAAAATCGGATGAAGGTTTTGACTTTCCTCACTTTTTATCCAAGCAAAAAGATCGTCTAATAAAAACGAAACTTCTGCAGCCACTGGTGGACGAAAAACAACCTGCCCATCTTTGGCTCCCCTAACAATGACTTGTTTTGTCCTTAAATTAGCCACCCGCTCTTCATCAAGTAACTTATCCATAGTTAAACGATGAAGTAGATTAAGAGTGTTAAGCTTGAGTAAGGAAAACTCTTGATCTTGATTTTTTTTCAATAAAGGCTGTTGGTCAATCCAAGCCAAAACATTACGATAATTTATTACCTCTTGTATGTCTCTTTCTCGAGCAATAATGCCAGTTTGATCTAAAACTGCTTGCACATCGTCCATTTTTTCTAATGAAAGCACTTGACCGGCTTGAGCAGCACTTAAATCATTGCCTTCAATTTTGGTACCATAATGCACACTGCGTGCCAATGCTTCATCGCGAAATTTTGCTTCCCAAGCGGGAACTAGGGGTGAATTATCAATAATTGCCTTGGCTGATTCAATTGAAGAAATATAGGTTAATAGGTTGTTGCTAATCTGAAAATGAGGATGGTACATTAAAGTTATATTTTGGCACAGTTTGATAGCTAAAACAAGAGTTATTTTTGCAAATTGTGCAAATTTAACAAAAATTACTATTTAAAATTCAAAAAGCAACACAAGAAGCTTAAACTATGCAAAACAAGAGTTCAAAAAACATAGTAAAATAAGATCGTGATTGAAAACCAAGAACAAAAAAATCGTAGCCAAAAACTAATAAACCAAGCCTTTCAAGACTTAAAAATTGCCAAAAAAGGAT
>Ga0172377_10006109_pt1 | contig 12402 bp, 10 predicted proteins | sample Pumphouse3metaG_FD_119749 | JGI IMG/M metagenome (GOLD analysis project Ga0172377, IMG submission 119749) | Leachate microbial communities from a municipal landfill in Southern Ontario, Canada - Pumphouse #3 metaG | ecosystem: Engineered > Solid waste > Landfill > Unclassified | place: Canada... | reverse complement strand
GAGTCTGAAGGTGTTTGCTACGTCTCGTGATCAGGTCGTATTTGATTAAATAGATGGTGCGAGAAAGACTAAAGTTTGTCATGATTATTCCTCCGTTGATTTTTGATTAAATACTTGGAGCATAGGTTCTCTGTTCGTTAATAAAGCATTGAAAAGGAGCTCCAAATCCAATTTTGTTTCTTCTTCAGTATCTTTTTTTATAAATACACCGAAGTTTCCCCCCAAGGCCGGTTGTATGTAGAGTGCTTTCGCGCTGTCATCGTACTCCGAGCAAAGGCGAAACGAGAGGTGACTGCAAATTTCCTCTACAGAACGGTTTAATAGTAATTGAGTACCGTCAATAATTACGATGTGGTCTAACAGGGTGTCCACGTCGCGTACCTGATGGGTGGAAATCATAATGGTTTTGTCTTCGGTCATGCCGGAAGCTACCACTTTGCGAAATTGACTTTTTGACGGAATGTCGAGACCATTGCTGGGCTCGTCCATAATGAGCAATTGGGTGTTCGTGGCCAAGGCAAAACTCATATAGGCTTTCTTTTGCTGTCCCATGGAAAGCTCCCCGAAACGGACGTTCTCATCCATACCGAAATCTGAGAGGCAAGTAGACAGAATTTCGTGACTGAAGCGGGGATAAAAAGTAGCATTCAGTTTGACGTAGTTCTTAAGTGAAATGTTCGGAAGTTCCAACTCTTCCGGTAAAAGAAATATTTCTTCCAAACTGGCAGGCAGTCTGCGAAAAGTGTCGATGTCGTTATAGAGCACATGTCCCGATTGGGGAAACAGTAAGCCTGTTATCAGATAGAGCAGGGTGGACTTTCCGGTTCCGTTTTTACCTAAAAGGCCATAGATGTTTCCAGGTTCCAATTTAAGTGAGAAATCTTGAAATACGGGCTCCTTTTTCTTTCCGTAACGATAAGTTAAATGTTGAATGTCTATCATTGCTTTTTACTTGTTTATCAATTTACTAGTGTAGTAGTTTATTAGTACACTGCAAAAGTAGGAACAAAAATCAATATCTACCAAGAAAAAATTCAACTTTAACTTTCTTTATAGATTTGGAGACTTGTTAATCTGTTCTGAATCTTACAGTTTTGTGTGGAATAAGAAGAACGAATAGGCGGTAGTCGGAAGTTTTCTTAAAATGATTGATGACAGAGTGATAAAATAAACGGTGAAAGTTCTGAAACGCTTTATGTAATATATGACGCGTCGCGTCACAAAAGAAACGCAGTGCGTCACAAAAGAAACGCGTCGCGTCACGAAAGAAACGCAGTGCGTCACCAATTAGGAGTCCGTAAATGTTTTAAGGAATAGGGAATTTGTAAAATTTGTTGTTGAAGAATGTTGGCAGAGGAGAAAGGTCGTTTTTCATATGAGGTGAGATGTATGCATGTGAATCTGTTTATTATTTCAGAACGAGCTGTAAAAAGGAGTATGGAGGAATTTTGAAAGAGAAGGAGTGAGGGTCATTTACCTGTAGGATTTTATCGGTGCGTTTAATGGCATCATGATTTTTGGAAGTGTTCATAACGAGGGGACCATCTGCCGACAGCATGGAGAGGGAGACGGTTTTGAATGATTTGTTTAATTGAGAACAGTCAAAATTTGCTGTACGTTTTTCTTTTGTGCGGTTGCAGATGTACAGTACGAGTTGGGTGCGATCATTGTTCCAGGCAGCTTGAACCTGATAGTCGTCGGATTCTTTTGGGGCATAATTTTTCAATTGGAGCACGTATGCTGCTGGCGTACGTGAGAACAACTGAAGCACTTTTCCACAGGCTGTTAGGAAGGCTCCCTCCTTAGGGGTTTCCATAGCACTTTGGCTGTGGGTGTTGGCCAGATTATTGAAGTTTACAAATCCTACGTCATCACCCAAGCGTTGGAAGGCCATGAAGTTTTTACACAGATTGAGTGCATAAAACCATTTACTGAACATGAAGGATTTAGTTGCTCCGCCGGAAGACGAAGCCATGTTGTAGGCGTCGCGTTTTACATCGGTATTATAGGCCAGCCATTCTGTATCGCAATATTTAATGTGCGTGCCATGTTGAGCATTGTATTGACGGACTTTCTGAAGCATGGAAGCCGAAATCTCTTCGCCATCGCCTCGATCTGCAATGAAATCTATGTACGGGCCTGCTATGGCGAGCATATCTTCAAAAGATTCATGAAAACTTTTCTTTCCGGGACGGCTGCCATAAGAGGACATTCCAATTTTTATGGTTGGGTCGATAGCTTTCATGGCTTTGGAGTAAACCACTACGGCATCGGCATAGTCCAATGGTTCGAACCAGCGATGTACTTCGTTGTCCAGTTCCCAATATTTTACGTTTAAAGGTTCTTTGTAACCGTGGCTGCTACGTAAATCGGCCATTTTGTTTGTTCCGGCTTTGGCGTTGCAGTATGCTACAAGGTCCGCCGCAGATTGGGCTCCCTCATGCAGGCTCATGAATTCAGGGAAACGGGCGCCAAAGGGGATGCGGTCTTCTCCATCCGGAAAATCAATGTCATAGAGTTTCTTGGAGGGGTTATAAACGTTGACGCACATTTGTTTTTCCGCTCCCGCAGCTTTACACAACATGGCAAATTCCGCAATACCTACATCATTATAATTTAATCCTCCCCAGAAGTAAGAAGGTTGAGGTTTGCGTTCGGAATAAGGGCCGATGCCGTTACGCCAATTATAGAAGGAGGCAAAACATCCCCCCGGAAAGCGTACGATTTTGGGATTTACCTCTTGAAAAGTCTTGACCACGTCGGGGCGCCAACCATAGTAGGCATTGTCGGGCTTCATGGAGAAATTGTCCAGAAGGATGGAGGCATGGGGCGGAATCCATAAACTGAATGTTGTATATCCGGAGTAATTGGATTTATTGAAGCTGGCAGATTGAAGTGTAAATTTATCGTCTGTAATGTGGAGCGGAATTACTTGAAGAGGTTTGTTCCATTGACCTTGTGGATAAATTCTGATTTCTGCATTTACGGGTTGTCCGTTGGCTTTCATCATGCCGGAAAACAAGTAACGTACTCCCTTATGGAAAAGTTTTCCGTCTTGGGCAACGGCTCGCCATTGTTGGTCTGTGTTGTTTGTCACTTGCAGGCATTGTGTGCCGTGTCCACTGCCTCCCGGCATGGGGGTGAGAGAGAGGCTCCCGTCAGGGGCACTGTGAAAAAAAGTGCTGGAGTCGGTGATGATTGAGGGAGACTCTGCTTTTCCGGGAGCTGCATACCATTCATTGTGTTCGTAACCACTATGATACCAGTCGAATTTGCTCCAATCCTTTTCATAACCCTTTTCAGGATGTTTTTCATCCAAATATAAGTCATACCAAGCTTTATTAATGGAGCGGTAGGGATAAAAAGCTTCAAAACTGCGGTTGAAAAACATTTCGCTCCACATGGCCTCAGCTTGAACACCGTAACCGAGTTCGATGAAATTGCCGTAAAGGAGGGGGCTGATGGGACTTCTTGAAATTTCTTTTGTAGTTATTTGGTAGGTGTCGACAAGTTGCGCTGTAGAAGTGGAACTTAGGGCAATTGCCAAAAATATGCAACAGAAAAACCTTGTGAAAGGCTTTATAATGATGCCATGAAATGATTCCATAAATAAAAGACTTGGAGCAACTCTGATGGGAAATTTATAGTTCTTTCTCGTCTGCTATTTTCAGTAAGTACTGTCCGTACTCATTTTTTTTCATGGGATTGGCAATGTGGCGAATTTCTTCCGGTGTAATCCAACCATTCTGGAGAGCAATGCCTTCCAGGCAAGCCACTTTAAGTCCCGTACGTTTTTCAATGACTTCAATAAAGGTTGAAGCCTCGCTCAGACTCTCGTGAGTGCCTGTGTCGAGCCAGGCAAATCCTCTCCCCAAAGTTTCTACTTTGAGGCGGTCCTGCTTCAAGTATTCTTCATTTACGGTCGTAATTTCCAATTCGCCGCGCTTGCTGGGCTTGATTGTTTTAGCTATCTGAATGACATCGTTGGGATAGAAATAAAGGCCAACGACAGCATAATTGCTCTTCGGTTGTTCCGGTTTTTCTTCGATGGAAATGCCGTTCTTATGTTTGTCGAATTCTACCACACCATAACGTTGCGGGTCATTGACGCGGTATCCGAAAACGGTACCCTTGCGTTCTGTTTTTACAGTATTTACGGCGTACTTCAAAATGCCTGAGAGTCCGCTGCCATAGAAAATGTTGTCACCCAGAACGAGACAGACATCATCGTTGCCGATGAAATCTGCACCTATGATAAAGGCTTGTGCCAAGCCATCCGGAGAAGGTTGTTCTGCGTACTGCAAGCGGATGCCGAAGTCACTTCCGTCACCCAGCAGTCGACGAAATGAGGGCAAATCGGTAGGTGTGGAAATAATGAGAATATCCTGAATGCCTGACAGCATCAAAACCGAAAGAGGGTAATAAACCATGGGTTTATCATAGATGGGAATCAGTTGTTTGCTGATACCCTTTGTAATAGGGTAGAGACGTGTTCCACTGCCTCCGGCCAAAACGATACCTTTCATTTGATCATATTTTTGTTTGGTTTCAAAGGTACTGCAATCTGTTGAAAAAACAAAATATATTCGGAAAATTTGTTTTTAGTAGCTTTTTGTATGCAGGTTTCTAACGATTTTGGACGGATAACCAATTAAAGGTGTTGTAGTCGAAAAGACCTTTTTCTCCGATTTTGATGTTGGGAATGACGACGAGCGACATGAAAGCGAGCGTCATGAACGGGGCTTTGAGCGTAGTGCCCATACTAAGGGCTGTTTGACAAATGTGATGGTATTTTTTGGCCAATTCGTCGGCTGGCAGGGGACTCATGATGCCTGCAAGGGGAAGAGGTAACACTTCCACCTCCGCTTGCGACGTAACCGCAACGAGCCCCCCGTGATGTGCAATCAGTGTGTTAATGGCCGTGGTGAGATCTTCATCCGTGGTTCCTACGGCGATGATATTGTGGGAATCGTGGCTGATGGAAGAAGCTAATGCTCCATGGTGCAAACCGAAGCCCCTGATGAAGGCTACCTGAGGGCGTCCGTTTTCATAGCGATTGACGTAAACTATTTTCAGAATATCGTTTTCCGGAACAGATTGCAAATTATGCGTCGGTTTGACAGGCGTAAAATGGTAAATATCTGTAACGAGTTCGTTGGGTATGAGTTGAATCACAGTTTCCGTAGTCGTAACGGGTTTCGCCAATTGTGCTTTTTCAATCGGGTCATGACTAAATCTGTTTGGGCAGACGTTCACGGCATCGTTCTTTATATAAGAGGTATGATTTGTGTCGCGGTATTTGCAAATACCTTCAACATAAGTATTTTTCACATGAAAAGCCTTGAGGTTGTCTACGACAATAAAATCGGCGGGATCACCTATACGTAATAATCCCACAGGGAGATTATAATGAGAAACGGGGTGAATACAGGCTGCGGAAAGAATGTTGAAGAGGTCGTAACCGTCAGCAACAGCGCGGCGGACAATGGCGTCAATGTGACCACGCTCCTGTAAGTCATCGGGGTGAGCATCGTCAGTGCAGAACATGAGACCTTCGGGAGCTTCCGAGAGCAGAGGGGCGAGTGCCTCGTAATTTTTCGCCGCACTACCGTTACGAATGATGATGTGCATGCCCAATGCAGCTTTTTCTCTGGCTTCTTCCAAGGTCGTAGCTTCGTGGTCGGTAGAAATGCCGGCTTGAACATATTTTTTAAGATTGTTTCCGCTCAAAAGAGGAGCGTGACCGTCAATAGGTTTGTGGTGCACGTGGGCAGTGTTGATTTTGCCCATCACTTCAGGATCTTCAAACAAAACGCCTGGAACGTTCATCATTTCGGATAAAGCCACAAAATGGTCTGTTGCCAGAAGACGCTCTGTATCTGCTGCGTTTATCACAGCGCCGGCACGGTCAAACGGTGTGGCGGGAACGCAGGAGGGCAAACTGAAAAATGTTTTGATAGGAGATGAAACCGCATTGTGTATCATAAAGTTTATGCCTTCTTCTCCAAGTACATTTGCAATTTCGTGTGGGTCCGTAACAACTGCCACTGTTCCGCAACGCGCCACGAGTTGACCGAAATGTTCCGGCGTGAGCAGGCTACTCTCAATGTGGACATGAGCATCGATAAATCCCGGTAAGATAAATTGCTCTGGAGCAGAGCCCTGATGCAGAATATGTTTGATTTTGCCGTTTTCAAACTCAATACGGCCGGGGAAAATGCAACGATTTTGAATATCAATAATTTGTCCTTCAATAGTTTCCATATGTTTGATGATCTATTTGTGAATGAGAACAAAAATACATCTTTTATTAGAATCCGCCTCGTAATTCGGTAAAAGTTTTGAAGAATAACTTTTAATATTTGAAACGCCGCGCAGATATTCATTGAAAGAATGTTGTCATGCAATTTATGGTGGAAAGATAGAAAAATCTTTATGATAAATGCCTGCAAAGTCAAAAAAACACGTACGTTGCTATTCCTATTGCTAAAATAGTTCTAACTTTGCTACGTTAATACCTGCATTAAGAAGGAACGAAAAACATAATTATAAAAATAGGAAACAAATGAAAAAGATTTTTTTACTGGCAGGAATAGCTGTGACTATGCTTGCATCTTGTGGTGGCGGTGCTCCTAAGGGCACTACATTATCCGGCCTGAATCCCAAAGATTTTGAGATTAAGAATGATAGTATAGAGAATCATCTCTACGTGTTGAAAAACAAAGCGGGCATGGAAGTTTGCTTTACGAATATGGGTGCGCGCATCGTGTCCATTATGGTGCCGGACAAAACCGGAAAAATGCAGGATGTGGTACTTGGTTTGGACAGCATCGGCAAGTATCAGCGCATTCCGTCTGATTTTGGTGCCGCTATCGGTCGTTATGCCAACCGTATTAATAAAGGACAGATTACGGTGGATGGAAAAATGATTCAATTGCCGACAAACAATTACGGGCACACTTTACACGGAGGACCTCAAGGTTGGCAGTACAAATATTATGTTGGCAAGCAAATTGACCCGCAAACCATTGAATTTACATTGAAATCTCCGGACGGCGATATGAACTTCCCCGGTACCGTGCAGGCCAAAGTGACATATAAACTTACAGATGACAATTCCATAGATATTCAATATGAGGCAACCACGGATAAAACTACGGTGATTAACATGACAAATCATTCATATTTCAATTTGAATGGTAATCCTGCAGAACCCGTAACGAATGATACACTTTATATTAATGCAGACAAGTTTACTCCCGTAGACAGTACCTTCATGACATTGGGAACCATTGCTTCCGTGTTTGAAACACCACTCGATTTCACAAAACCGATGACGATAGGTGCACGCATTAACCAAACAAGCAATCAACAAATTAAAAACGGACACGGTTATGATCATAACTGGGTCTTGAATACTAACCGCGATGTGAAAAAATTGGCGGCTCGCGTAAGTTCTCCGACAACCGGCATTGTACTTGAAGTTTATACTGACCAACCTGGCATACAGGTTTATACAGGAAACTTCCTCGATGGTACTGTAACCGGCAAGAAAGGTATTGTTTATCCCAAACATGGCGCCATTTGTCTCGAAACGCAAGTTTATCCGGATAGTCCCAACAAGTTTATTAAAGGTGTAAAAGGTTGGCCAAATGCTTATCTGAAACCCGGTGAAACTTATAAGCACCATACGATTTTCAAGTTCTCTGTGAATAAGTAAATATGAATATTGTTTGAATCATAGAATCCCGTTCCAATTATATTAAGGAGCGGGATTCTTTATGATAAAAGGTGTATTTTTCATTTTGTTTTTTGTTTATTTTGAAGTAACTTTGCATAAAAGAAAAAACAATGGAAATAGCACTATTAGCTTCGGGAGGTGTGGACAGCGCAGTGGCAACCCACTTGATGGTGGAGCGAGGAGAGCGTCCGACGCTGTTTTACATCAAAATTGGCGATAAGGAAGATGAAGAGTTTACCTGCAGCATGGAAGAAGATCTGGAAATGGTAAACCTCTTGGCCAAACAATATGGACTAAAGGTGGAAACGGTGGATTTGCACAAAGATTACTGGGAAAATGTGATCAGTTATCTGGTTGACAGAGTAAAACGCGGACTGACACCAAATCCTGACGTGATGTGTAACAGCCTGATCAAATTTGGCTGTTTTTATGATAAGGTAGGGCAGTATTTTGATGAAACCGTTACAGGTCACTATGCCACAACAATAGATTTGAAAGGAACAAAATATCTTGCGACGGCAAAAGATCCTGTGAAAGATCAAACGGATTTTCTTTGCCAAATTACCCCGGAACAACTCAGCAGACTTACTTTTCCTGTCGGAGATATGATGAAAAGTGAGGTACGTGATATAGCAGATAAATATGGTTTGGCTCCTGCACATCGACGTGATAGTCAGGGTATTTGTTTTTTGGGTAACACAAACTATAATGCGCTGATACGCCGTTATCTGGGAGAACGCGAAGGCGATATCATAGAATGGGAGACACGAAAGAAACTAGGTAAACACAAAGGTTACTGGTTTTATACGATAGGCCAGCGCAAAGGTTTGCGCATGGGTGGAGGACCTTGGTTTGTGGTGCATAAAGACATCAAGAAAAATAGGGTTTATGTTTCTAAGGGTAGCGAAGCTCAGGAATTACTTTGCGAGCGCTTTTATCTGGCAGATTTCCACGAAATTGCGGCAGAAGAAATGAAAGAGACGTGGAATGATAAACCTGTTTTCTTTAAAATCAGACACTCTCCGGAGTTTGAAAAAGGAATTTTTAAAGAAACGGAACAAGGTTATTGCATTCAACCGGAAAATGCCATGCATGGCGTTGCTCCAGGACAGTTTGCCGTAGTTTACGTTCCTTATGATGGGGAACGAAAGATCTGCGTGGGTAGTGGAGAAATTGCATCTACAATTGTTCAGCACAAAACAGATGAAAATTTTGGCTCAAAATAAAACAACGATGTAAGGAACAAATAGAAGATTTTAAAGCCGAAAATGAATAGAAAATGAGTAAAATAGAATTTATATGCAAGAATAAGGCGTTTTTTAGCTGTTATATGCAAAAATGAGTCTAAAAACTTGCATAATATTTCAATATATAGTACTTTTGTATCGATATTAACTGAAAAAAGTTTGGATTATGTCAGCAAAGAAAACACGTCAAGATGTTTTGCGTATTATTATTCAGAACAAATCATTTGACAATCAGGAAGAATTGCTCGCCGATTTGAAAAGCGAGGGGTTTAATATCGCACAACCCACCCTGTCGCGCGATTTAAAACAGTTGAAAGCCTCCAAGGTGTATAACAAAGAAGGTAAATACACTTATGTAATGCCCAGTGATGGTGCATTCAATCACGTAAATTCCGTAAAAAGGCCGAAAGAACGTTTGACTCAAAGTTACGGATTCCTTTCATTAAATTTTTCTGGCGACATTGCAGTATTAAAAACATTACATGGTTATGCCAACAGTTTGGCTGCTGAAATTGATGAGCACGATTGTGATGAAATTTTGGGCTCTTTAGCAGGCGATGATACCGTTTTACTCGTATTAAAAGAAGGAGCTGATAGGCAGGCCGTTTATGATTTGATGAAAGAAATCATTCCGCGTTTTGATCAATAGGAGTGGAATAAAGAAATTATAAAGAGGAGAACCTATAGTCTATATTTTTTAAATGGTAATGGAAGAATTTGATGATGGAATTAGCGTTTTTGTAGCAAGTGAAAAAGATGAAAAATATGTAGATACGATTCTTGATACAATCACAAAGGCAGCAAAAGTACGCGGTTCCGGTATAGCAAAACGAACGCATGATTATTTAGCGGAGAAAATGCGTGAACGTAAGGCCATATTGGCTCTTAAAGGAGAAGAATTCGCCGGTTTCTGCTATATTGAGAGTTGGGAAAATAAGCATTACGTAGCAAACTCGGGTTTGATTGTGGATGAAAAATTTCGTGGTCATCATCTGGCAACACGTATTAAGCGGGTTGCCTTTACGTTAAGTCGTTTGAGGTGGCCGAAAGCGAAACTTTTCGGATTGACCAGCAGTGGTGCGGTGATGAAAATCAATACGCAGTTGGGTTACGAGCCCGTACCTTTTTCCGAATTAACGCAGGACGATGAATATTGGAAAGGTTGTGGCACTCCGGAGAATCCCTGTTGTATCAATTGTGACGTTTTAGCTCGCACAAATAGAAAGTATTGTGTTTGCACAGGCATGCTTTATGATCCCGAAAAACATGAGGGAGAGGAATTACCTGTCAGTCTGCCTGAAGATGTTGTCGAAATGGCAAAACATGCAGAAGAACTTGATTAGAGTTGAGGTTTTAAATAGAAGAACAATTTAATAGAGAAAGATAGATGGCAAAGAAAGTAGTAGTTGCTTACAGCGGAGGATTGGACACCTCTTATACAGTGATGTATTTGGCCAAAGAAAAAGGTTTTGAAGTTTATGCCGCTTGTGCAAATACAGGAGGTTTTTCTGCTGAGCAACTGAAGAAGAATGAGGAGAATGCATATTTATTGGGCGCCAAAAAGTATATTACGCTTGACGTCACCCAAGAGTATTATGAAAAGAGTTTGAAGTACATGATTTTCGGAAATGTAATGAGAAATAATTGCTATCCGATTTCAGTTTCTTCCGAACGAATCTTTCAGGCCATTGCCATTGCTCGTTATGCCAAGGAAATTGGTGCCGATGCTATTGCGCACGGTTCTACAGGTGCTGGAAACGACCAGATTCGTTTCGACATGACCTTTCTAGTCATGGCTCCTGGTACGGAGATTATCACGTTGACCCGCGACAAAGCACTATCTCGCAAAGAGGAAGTGGATTATTTGAACAAGCATGGTTTTACAGCTGATTTCACAAAACTGAAATATTCTTATAATGTAGGTATTTGGGGCACGTCCATTTGTGGAGGCGAAATTCTTGATTCTGCTGAAGGATTGCCTGAAGAGGCATTCTTAAAACATGTCACAAAGCAGGAAGAATCTCTTTTGAAGATAGAATTCAAAAAAGGAGAGATTGCAGCTATTAATGGTGAAGTGTTTGACGACAAAGTGAAAGCTATTCAAAAAATAGAAGAAATTGGTGCAGCTTATGCCATTGGACGAGATTGCAATGTTGGCGATACCATTATTGGCATTAAGGGACGTGTAGGTTTTGAGGCTGCTGCTCCCAAATTGATTATTGAAGCCCATCGTTTGTTGGAAAAATATACGTTGAGTAAATGGCAGCAATATTGGAAAGATCAAATTGGCAATTGGTATGGAATGTTTCTACACGAGAGTCAATACTTGGAGCCGGTGATGCCGGATATGGAAGCTATGCTTACCAGTTCGCAACGTCATGTAAATGGTACGGCTATTTTGAAATTACGTCCATTGGGTTTTGAAACGGTTGGCGTTGACAGCGCGGATGATTTGTTAAAATCCAAATTGGGAGAGTATGGAGAAATGCAACATGGTTGGACAGCCGAAGATGCAAAAGGTTTTATCAAGGTTTTGAGTACTCCGTTACGTGTTTATTACGGCATACACCAGGACGAAGAAAGATAATTGCCGGTTTTCGGTAAAGAATAAAACAGTATGATTAAGGTAGGAATACTTGGAGCGGCCGGCTATGCAGGCGGTGAATTAATTCGCGTGCTTGTTGGGCATCCCGATGTAGAAATCGTATTTGCAAACAGCGAGAGTCATGCAGGGCATGCTGTTGCTGAGGTGCACGAAGGCCTTTATGGTGATACGGATTTGAAATTTACCTCTGCAATGCCTTTTGATGAGGTGGAGGTTGTTTTCTTCTGTTTCGGGCATGGCAAGAGTGCAGCTTTCCTTCAAGAGCACGACATTCCGGCAGAAGTGAAAATTATTGATTTTGCTCAAGATTTTCGTCTTGCTGCTGTGGGGAATGATTTTGTTTATGGTCTTCCTGAATTGCAAAGAGAAAAGATTAAAAAAGCTCACCATGTGGCTAATCCCGGTTGTTTTGCCACGTGTATACAATTAGGTTTGTTGCCTTTGGCAGCTGCCGGGATATTGAAAGGAGATGTTGCTGTTAATGCTATTACGGGGAGTACCGGTGCGGGAGTGAAACCTACAGAGAAAACCCATTTTAGTTGGCGCAGTGGCAACATGAGCATTTATAAGGCTTTCCGCCATCAGCATGTGCCTGAAATTGTGCAATCTCTCCAACAGTTGGAATCTGTTTATGATGGCAAAATAGAGTTCTTGCCTTATCGCGGGGATTTTCCGCGGGGCATTTTTGCTACTGAAGTAGTGCGTACGGATGTTTCGCAAGAGAAGATAGATGAAGTTTACGGGCAATATTTTGCTGACAGTCCGTTTACGTTTTATCTGCGTACGGCGGTTGATATGAAGCAGGTTGT
>Ga0172377_10006108_pt1 | contig 12403 bp, 7 predicted proteins | sample Pumphouse3metaG_FD_119749 | JGI IMG/M metagenome (GOLD analysis project Ga0172377, IMG submission 119749) | Leachate microbial communities from a municipal landfill in Southern Ontario, Canada - Pumphouse #3 metaG | ecosystem: Engineered > Solid waste > Landfill > Unclassified | place: Canada... | reverse complement strand
ATTTAAAAAAGTAAACTTCTTGGTTTTCCATAATTCTTAAGCCTTGTATTTTAATTTCATTTTTCGAACTCTTAGTTTTTAGACAGGCACTATATTATAGTCCTTGAATCTTTTACTTTTAGTTATGCATTTTTTTATAATGAACAACAGAGAGTGCACGCAATCTTGCTGCAGCAGTTTCTGCTGTAATATCTCTTTGTGGTCCTGCCATCATCTCATAACCTACCATAAATTTTTTAACCGTTGCAGAACGAAGTAACGGCGGATAAAAATGCATATGGAAATGCCACCACGGATAATCTTTTCCATCCGTAGGAGATTGATGAAGTCCTGCTGAATAAGCGAATGAAACTTCAAAAAGATTATCATACATAATAGTCAGTCTTCTGTAGATATCGGCAAGATCATTTTTATCTTCCTCATCCATCTGCCCAAGATTCTGAACAGGATTTTTACTAACAATCATTGCTTCAAACGGCCAGGTAGCCCAATAAGGAACAAGAGCTACAAAACGATCGTTCTCACAGAGAAGACGAACTTTATATTCCAGCTCTTTTTTTACATAATCAGACAAAAGGGTACATCCGTGTTTCTCGTAATATTCACGCTGATGAATATCTTCCTTTGCAGGTTCATTAGGGATAGAACTGGATGCCCATATCTGACCATGAGGATGAGGATTGCTGCATCCCATAATACTACCTTTATTCTCAAAAATCTGAACATAGTTAATAAAATCTTTACTTCCCAGCTCTTTATATTGTTCCTGCCAGACATCTACTACCCCTTTTACATCCTTCTGTTCCATTTCAGGAATAGTCATATTATGTCGTGGAGAAAAACAGATAACCTTACAGATTCCCCGTTCACTTTTAGCCTGAAACAACTCTCCGTCATTAAAACTTCCTTCAGGAGTATCAGGCAATAAAGCACTGAAATCGTTTACAAAGACATAAGTCTTTTTATAATCCGGATTTTTAGTGCCGCTGGAGCGGGTATTTCCCGGACATAAATAACATTTCTCATCATAACGGGGACGAACAACTTCCTGTACTTTTTCTACCTGTCCCTGCCAGGGCCTCTTTGCTCTGTGCGGAGAACAAAGTATCCACTCACCGGTTAAAGGATTATACCGGCGATGTGAATGATCTTCCATATCAAATTTTGCCATCTTTATTTTACTAAAACAGTTTTTTCCCTCCGTCACTAATTTCAGCTACATAGAATTCAGGTTTAAGTTTTGTCTTAGATTCATATTCTTTCCCTACTTTTTCCTTGAAAGCATCTATAGCTTCATCTTTTACAATAGAAACGGTGCATCCTCCAAAACCACCACCGGTCATACGTGATCCTATTACTCCGTCAATTTTCCAAGCAGCTTCTGCCATTGCATCCAGCTCGGGACCTGTTACCTCGTAATCATCACGAAGGGATACATGAGAAGCATTCATTAGTTTACCAAACGCAACTACATCTCCATTTTTCAAAGCATTTACGGCATCTTTTGTACGACCTATTTCTGAAACTACGTGACGGGCTCTGGCTCTGACTGTCATATTTTCAATCTTATTTTCTACTTTTTTGAATTCTTCAGGAGAAATTTCACCTAACTTATTAATATTCTTAAATGGTTTTATTGCTTCAACAGCAGCAGCACATTCGCTTACTCTCTCATTATATTTACCCGAATCCAGTTTATGAGGACTGTTAGTATTGCTGACAATAATCTTGCTGTTCTTTAAAATTACAGGTACAAGTTCATATTTATTGGTATCACAGTTTAAAAAGATAGCGTGATTTTTCTTGCCAAATCCTGATGCAAACTGATCCATAATGCCACACATTACACCTGCGAACTCATGTTCAGCCATCTGACTCATTTTTACCAGATCCAGACGATCCAGCTTATAACCATACTGATCATCAATAGCAACAGCAGTAGCAACTTCCATGGCGGCAGAAGAAGAGAGTCCTGCGCCTACAGGTACATCTCCGTAAAACAACAAATCCGCACCTGTTTCAGGTTTCAAACCTCTTTTAACAAATTGTGCAATTACTCCTAACGGATAATTAACCCATGCCTTGTCTGGCAGCGGTTTTGTAAGTTCATCCAGCGATAGTTCAATTTCAAAGTCCAGATTCATGGAAACAAAACGAAAAGACGGACGAGCCACTTTTCTTATAAGACAATAAATTCCAAAACTTAAAGCACAGGGAAATACAAAACCACCGTTATAATCCGTATGTTCTCCTATTAAATTCACACGTCCCGGAGAGAAATATCCTGATATTTCTCCTTTTCCGAACTTTTCAATAAATTTTTCTTTTAATTCTTTTATTTCCATCTTTTTATAATTTTATTAAATTTTTAAAAACATTATTTATTTACAACAGGTAAGTACAGACTGACAAATTTACTAAAATAATAATTGAAAAAATTCTCAAATAATATGACTTCATACTCGGAACGAATCGTATAATTATCCCGGCATTTAGTTTATCAAAAGCAACTATAACAGTCTCCCTGATAAATCAAATTCTTTATAACTCTGATTAATGGAAAGACTTTTATATCTATGTTTCAAATCGCATATATTTATAGCAATACAAATAGAATTAATTATCTGCATGTATTTGGAGATTGAAATAAAATCATTTATCTGGACTATTTTCACTTTTATCAGATTTGATTACTTTCTTCAAATGTAAAAAAATAAAAAGACAAGTAAAAAGTCTCTTTAGTTTTAAAAGAATAAATTAAATTTGTAGAAACAGAGTTGATCCTGACAAAGAGAAAATTACGTAACCAATAAAAATTACACACGTATGAAAATCACAATAAAACCTTTTGGAAAAACAGAAGATGGGGGAAAAGTGGAATTATTTACTCTGTCAAATGACAATAAGGTAAGTATTACCCTTATAAATTACGGAGGTATTATAACCTCTGTTAATATGCCCGACAAAAACGGAAAAATAGAAAACGTTATATGTGGTTTTGATAAATTAGAAAATTACACCTCAGATAAATACCTGGCAGACTGCCCATTTTTTGGAGCATTAATCGGAAGATTTGGAAACCGGATTGCAAAAGGAGTTTACACAATTGACGGGAAAGAATATCATGGTGCCATAAACAACGGGGAGAATCATCTACACGGTGGAATAAAAGGATTTGATAAAAAAGTATGGAAAGCTGAAACTTTTGAGAAGGACGGAAAGGTTGGTGTTTCATTATCATATTTAAGTATTGATGGAGAAGAAGGGTATCCTGGCAATCTAAATATATATGTTCGTTATTGTCTGGATAACCAGAACCGGTTCACAATTAAATACGAAGCTGAAACGGACAAAACTACTGTAGTAAACTTTACAAATCACACATACTTTAATCTTTCTGCCCAGAAAAATAATATTTTAGACCATGAGCTGGAAATGCCATTAGCAAAAAATATTACAGAGTCCGTTGATTTAATTCCAACGGGGAAATTAATACCGGTAAAAGGAACAGCATACGACTTTACCAGCAAGAAAAAAATAGGTGCAGATATTCCTTCTCCTGACGGCTATGATACGAATTTTGTTTTGGATAATCCCAGGAATAAACTTTCCCTGGCTACTATTCTTTCTGAAGCAGAAAGCGGACGGTGCATAAAAGTTTATACCACACAACCGGGAATTCAAATCTATACAGGATATTATATTCCTGAATTCACTATTGAAGGGAATAAAAAATATGGGAAATATACAGGTGTAGCCATGGAGACTCAGCATTATCCAGACTCTCCAAATCATCCGGAGTTTCCCACTACGCTACTTAAACCGGGAGAAAAATATTCACAGACAACACAGTGGAAAATTGGATAAACAACTATTAAGAGTTTGTCTATAAAGTCAGATAATTCGTTACACTTGTCATAGGAACATTCCTTTACAAAAATAAATTTCCTGGTTTTTCTGACTTCATAATCATTGCATTTGATCTTTATATCTCAAGCCCTTAGTTTATGGTCTGACTCTATTCATGTAATAATATAAAACTCATAGGGCCAGGTTTCTGTATTTCCCTGTTTTGACCTTATTATAATAACATTTTAATAATCATCAGTCTGAATAAAAACAGCAACTAAAATTCTAATAAATGGAAACCATCATTGATCTCTTTGAAAAAAGTGTTTCCCGCTTTCCTGAGAACACTTTTTTAATGGAAAACAAAACCGGCAAATACAAAGGAATAACTTATAAAGAAACCAGAAAGGAAGTACTGTTATTTGCAGCCGGACTTCAATCTATGGGAATAAACAAAGGAGACAGAATAGGCCTAATATCTGAAGGCCGGAATCAATGGCTGATTGCAGAACTGGGAATTCTCTATGCAGGAGCTGTAAATGTTCCTTTATCAGTAAAACTTGATGCTGAAACTGAATTAAAATTCCGACTTGAACATTCCGGATGCCGTATGATTATTGTCTCAGAAGGTCAATCTGATAAAATCAATAATAGCCGTGAAAAATTTTCCTTTATAGAAAAGGTTATCTATCTCGATAATCAAAAGAAATTCAATAAAAACGATTTTCTTTTTGAAGAAGTAAAAGGAAAAGGAAAATTATTTCTCGAAAAGAATCAGGAAAGTCTTAAGAAAAGATATCTGTCGGTTGGGCCGGATGATCTGGCTAATATTTCATACACTTCAGGTACTACTTCCGATCCAAAAGGCATCATGCTTACCCACATGAATTATGTAAGTAATGTCATTCAGGCTAACACTTTGATGGATATTAAAGAAAACTGGAGGACTCTGACACTCCTTCCATGGGACCATGCATTTGCTCATACTGCATGTTTGTACTGTTTTATGATAAACGGAGCATCTATTGCCTCTCTGGAAAACGGAAAAACTACAATGCAGACTCTACGAAATATTTCCAAAAATATCAAAGAAATTAAACCTGATATGATGATGAGTGTCCCTGCTCTGGCAAAATCGTTCAGAAAAAATATTGAATCAGAAATACGTCAAAAAGGCAAAACAACAGAAAAACTCTTCCATCATGCGCTAAAAGTTGCCTATGATTACAATCGTTCCGGATACGACAAGGGAAAAGGTTTTTCTTTCCTATATAAGCCATTTGTTTCTTTTTACGACAAAATACTATTTTCAAAAATCAGACTAAATTTCGGAGGGAATCTTAAATTATTTATAGGCGGTGGTGCTCTGCTCGACACAGAGCTACAACGTTTCTTCTTTGCCATTGGCATTCCTATGTGTCAGGGCTACGGACTCTCAGAATCCGCTCCGGTAATCTCTTCAAACACAATCGAACATATAAAATTCGGATCTTCCGGTAAACTGGTAAAATATCTCGAGCTAAAAATCACTGACAATAATGGCATGGAATTACAAACAGGACTACATGGCGAGATTCTGGTTAAAGGGGAAAATATCATGAAAGGATACTGGAAAAATCCGAAGACCACAGAAGAAACTATCGTTGACGGATGGCTTCACACCGGAGATATGGGATACATGGACAAAGATGGTTTTCTATATGTTATGGGAAGATTTAAGAGCCTGTTAATTGGAAATGACGGAGAAAAATACAGCCCTGAAGGAATTGAGGAATCAATATTACACTCTCCATTTATAGATCAGTGTATGCTTTATAATAATCAAAATGCTTATACCATAATATTAATTGTCCCTAATATTCCCGCCCTAAGTGCTAAACTAAATCAGAAAAAAATTTCTTCAGATTATCTGGAAATAATACAAAAAGAAATAAATCAGTATAAAAAAGGAGGCACTTTGGAAGGAATATTTCCCGAAAGATGGATTCCTTCTGCTATTGTTATATTACCTGAAAAATTTACAGAAAACAATCATCTTCTTAATTCAACAATGAAGATAGTTCGTCGTAAAGTTACTCAAAAATTCAAAAAGGAAATTGAATTCGCATATACTCCCGAAGCTAAAAATATAGTTAATTATTTAAATACAGAAAATATAGATATATTGAAAAAGAAGAATAAAAATTAATAACGAATTCGCTATTAAAAGGAATATTTAAAGAAATAAAAGCCGGAATACAATAAGCTATAGCTTTATCTTCTGGCTTTTATTAGTTATTCTCTAGTATTTTGATCATAAAGTCTGTAGTTTTGAGTTATAAAGTTCAAATTAAAAGCTTGCACAGATCTAAACCATTAGTTTACCGGTGCAAATGATCATTTCGAAAGCAAGCATAACGAATAAGTTAGACTTCCTATACAAACTCTATCTAGTCGTTCTCGTCTTCATCTTCTCCCTTACCATCAAACTGATAGGGATACTTTTTATTCTTGCAGGCAGCAAACCAAAGAATTTTATTTAACAGGTCATCGTTCCCTGCATCAATATGATCAAACTGAGAATCCATGCTTTTTGTTGCATAATGAAGAGCCTTTCCTTTTAAATCGGAAAGTTTCTTATTCATCTCATCAAGAGGTATCTTATTTTTCAAGGTTTTATATCCGCTCAAATCAGGCGTATTTATAAAACATTCTGTCATTAGAGGGGCAATGGCATCCATAATATTCATAGGTGGAATTCCAAGAATCTGTTCTATAGTATGTACTATACATGGCTGATTATAAGCAGTATGCACAACTTCTTTCTTTCTTGAATAAGGACTGATAACAAGTCCTACAGTACGATAAGCTGAAATATGATCCCAGCCTGCCTGAGAATCATCTTCGGTCACAAAAATGACGGTATTTTTCCAGAAACGACTGTGACTCACAGCCTCAACTATTTTTCCCAATGCCAGATCATTGTCTGCCACCATTGCCCGTGGTGTAGGGAAATTAGGGTTCGTACCTGCCGTATGATCCGCCGGTAAAGCAAGCACCATCAACTGAGGTAACTGGTCACCCTTCATTTGTTCATATTTTTTTATCTCCCTGCAAAAAACATCTGCACGAATAACATCCGGAAAGCAGTGACTGTCATACGCAGGATAATCTTTACTTAGAAGAGGCCTTACGTCTGCAATAGTGGTATAATTTTCAAAAGGAGGTAATTTCCCTTTAAGATATCCCTCATAGAAATCTTTCCATCCGTACTTTTTGTTATCAAATTTTGGTATTGCTGCTTCTCCGTAAATTTTTACTGTCTTATTATGCCTTACTGCATTATCCCAGATAAAACCGGTAGGAGCATAAACCAGAGCATCTGTCTGAACATGAGGATATCCTCTGTACCATACACGGACATTCCTTTCAAGATAATCAGTAACTATTGAAGCATCTGTCCATTGATGACCTTCTGCTGAACATTTTCCGGATACCATATAATTGTCCATCAGGAGAAAATCATCTGTCAGCTTATGTGTATTTGGAGTAATATTCTTACCATAAACACATAAAGTTGGTTCGCCTTCTCCCCTTTCTATATCACCTAATATCTGGTCATAAGTTCTGTTCTCTTTTATAATATACAAAACATGTTTAAATACAGATGGTTCTCCTACTCTGTCAGGAACAGGTTTCTCTGCGATATTTTTTCGCGGGGGAAGCTTAACGGATTGCAACCGTTGTATATTATTTAATGCAATTACCTCACGATTATATTTTTTTAGTTTCCATTTATTCGGAACATGAATCACAGAAACAGATGCCATCAGATTATGCGAATTATATGCCAGAACATTATTCTCACCCTGTGATTTTGCAATTCCTGCACCTTTATACTCAAAATTTGTAACATAAAGTTTCTTCCCCGACAAAACGATTGAAGAAGGATAGGCTCCTGTAGGAATAAATCCCATAATTTCACTATTATCATTTTTACCTTTTGAAGAAGATAATTTTCCCAGTCTTATAACCGCTACTGCATTATCCAATCCATCAGCTACATATAGATATTTTCCATTAGGTGTTACAGCAAGATCATTAGGAGAATCTCCCCAGAAGTGATTAATATCAGGCTGTAATCTCACATTTATAGTCTCGCATACTTCATCTTTTGCAGTATTAATTACTGATACATTATCACTATTGGCATTAACAACATAAAGATATTTCCCGTCTTTGGAAACTGCCATATTCCCAGGATGTAATCCTGTAATGATTTCTTTTATAAGTTTTCCGTCTGCCGGATTATATACAGAAACACTTCCTTCCCTTGTAGCACCCGTTAGTGAATCAATACGAGCAGACCCCCATGGAACACCTGCTACATTAACATCTCCATTATCAGGCAACCGTCCGCCCCAGTTAGATACATAAATTTTCCCCCTTGCTTCTACTAACCCAAACGGAGCAACTCCAGTGGGTCTTCTCCATACAAGGGATTTATCTTTTGCATTTTTTTTAACCAATTCACTGTTCCCGTTTAAAACCACATATAAATAATCATTCGCTCCTTCATGTCGCATCAACATCTGATTGGGAAGTGCATAATTTACAGATTTTAGTGGAGTATAACTATAATAATCAACCATTTCAGCTGACTTTCCATTCCACGAAACACAAATAACATAAGACTTTTTCGAACCTTCTACACTTAACAAAACGGTTGGTTTAAAATCTTTAATAATCCAGGAAATACCCGCATAGGTACTTTTTACTTTTTTCAGTATTCCACAGGAATTAAGAGAAAATTTGTAAACAATACTATCCTTTTTTACATCAATAAAAGCTATACTCGTTCTTTCCTCAACAGCTATCCATCTGCCATCAGGAGAAAGAGAGGCGTCCAGTGCATGATTTTCTATTTCAGGGTTACCAAAAACCAGTTGTTTTCCTGCAGGATTCAACAATCTGTTCCATTGTAAATCAGTATTAGGAAAAGGTTGCCCATGAAGGTTAAAAAAAACAAAAAATACAAAAGAGACAATCAGTATAAACTTTTTCATTATTTAAAATTTTATTCTTAAATATATACTTTTATTATGTTATTTGAATCCACTCCAAAAAGTCGGATATGCAAATATTTATAAGTTTTAGTTAAAATAGTTGCTTTAAACTCTACGGTATTTACCTATTAATTAATAGGTTGTATGTTGTTATTTATAGTCATTTTTTAAGAACCTACTTTTAAGAGTGGGCTCTTATTTTAATTTTTAAATTTAAATTTTTACTGATCAACTCTAATAATCAGTTTCCTATTTTAGATATTTAAGGATTGCAACAAAACGACCTAACGGTTTAGTAACTGACCATTGGTGTTACTCATTCAATAAAAAATAAAGCCCTGTCTTCACAGACCGGGCTTTATTTTTTATCTTCTTATTATTTATTCTGTAACAATATCCGTATTAACATTCTTTGAGCCTAATATTGCAAAGAAGAAAATATAGACCAGACAAGCTGCAATAACCCAATAGCTTGTCATATAAGAAAACACATCGGCAAGATATCCCTGAAATGCAGGTAATATACCACCACCGCAAACCATTACCATAAAAAACCCGGATGCCTTAGCCGTATATTTTCCAAGTCCCTCGACAGCAAGATTATATATACTACCCCACATTACCGAAGTACAAAGTCCCCCAACAATAAGAAGCATTATACAAAGAGGAACTTTAGCAAATCCAAAAGAAATATCAGACTGGAATACAGGCATATTAACCATAGACGTAATTGGTGTATATATAGCACAAACCACTAAAATTAAAAGAAAAAATGAAACAGTTCCGAGCATTACCTTACTTGAAATTTTACCTCCGGTCAGACCCCCTATTAATCGTCCGATAAGCATAAGAAACCAATATGTTCCAATTACAGATCCTGCTATAGTAGGATCCATCGCTACCTGATTAGTCATAAACAAATTTGCAATATTAGGAATACCAACTTCAATTCCCACATAAACAAAGATAGCGACTACTCCAAAAACATAATGACGAAAAGAAAAATGACTATAAGTGTCTTTCTTTTCTTCTTCTTCTTTATTAATTGTCACATTTGGTTCGGGAATATTCATAGTAGCCAGAACTATAAATGTCAATGCAAAAATTCCCATTGCAATAAACAATGCCGGATTAGCCTTTGCTATTGTACGCATAGATTCATTAGACCCCATAAGATAACCGATAAGCACCGGAGCGATAGTTGCACCTATAGAGTTACAGGATCCACCGAATTGTATCAGTTGGTTTCCTTTGTTTCCACCTCCTCCGAGTGTATTAAGCATTGGATTAACCACTACATTAAGCATACACATGGAAAATCCTGAAATTAATGCTCCTAAAAGATATACAGAAAAATTTCCCATTATCCCTGACAGGAAAGTAATTCCAACTCCCACAAAACCGACAAAAACCGCAGCCAGAGAAGTTTTCTTATAACCAATTTTAGCAAGCATAATTCCTGCAGGAATTCCCATACCGGCATATGCAATAAAATTGGCAAAATTTCCTAACTGCGAAAGAAAATTACTGGCATGAAACTGACTCTTAACTATAACGGCAAACGGATTTTGAAGACCTGTCACAAACGCTATCATAAAAAATAGCGCAAACATCATTGCTATCGGCAATGCATAATTTTTTTTAGCTTGTTTTTCCATTTAATTTTTTATAAGAAGTTTATAGATTTTATTATGACGTTTTAAAGGTAATTAATTTATTATATATTCACTTGTTGTTAATCATTCCATTTTTACTAATCATATCTGACATTCAAACAATATTTAAATATATGTTTAAATAAACATCTATTTCGTAAAATTAAACAATTTTATTTAAAAGTGTGCCCGCAAACATAAATTAATATGCTTAAATGCACCCGCAAACATTTTGCTATTTTTAGAAGATCGAAACCCTTTAATATATAACTAAATATTTCATTTTTTCTTTAAAAATCCTTATGAAAGAAAACCATACAGGGATACATCAAAATCGATACATCCCTGTATTAAAAAATTATAGTTATTACAAACTAATCTCTAATAAAATTTACATTTCAGTAATAGGTTTATATTTTGGAACTATAGATTTCATGACAGACCAGCCAATCAGATAAGCAACAGCACAAAAACAAAATACAATAAAATATCCTGCAGGTTTCCCTGCAAATCCTAAAAAATGCAATTGTGTTGCACCTGAATATACAAATATCTCACCTGCAGATTTCTGAATGAAAAAAGATCCTAACCCTCCTGCCATACCGCCAATACCGGTAACAGATGCAATCACATTTTTAGGAAACATATCTCCGACAGTTGAGAAAATATTAGCTGACCATGCCTGATGTGCCGCACAGGCAATAGCAATCAAGATTACAGGAATCCATGGTGAATACACACCAAGCGGCTGTGCAAATAATACAGCAAGCGGAAAAAAAGCAAAAATCAACATGGCACGCATCCTTGCTTTATAAGGATTCTGACCTGTCCTGTTAATAAATATTGTTGGTAATTTCCCTCCAACAATTGACAATACAGTAACAATAGCATACAAAGTAAAAATTAATCCCATTCCAAGTCCGTCAGTAGTTTTAATTCCGAATTCCGTAAACAGATAGGAAGGCGTCCAGAACAGAAAAAACCACCATACACCGTCGGTCATAAATTTACCAAACGCAAAAGCCCAGGTCTGTCTGTGTTTGAAACATTTCCATAGAGGTACTTTTTCTTCGTCCTCTTCTTCTATATTTTTTATATTTACACCAGCGATTTTTGCATCTGCTTCCCTGTCCTGCTCAATGTATGCAAGTTCTGCAGCATTTACACAAGGATTTTCCTTGGGTTTCTTATAAAGGAATACCCAAAACCCCATCCATATATAACCTAAAGCACCAATTACAATAAAAGCCATCTCCCATCCAAAAGCTTTAGCTAACAGCGGGATTGTTAAAGGAGCAGCTAAAGCACCAATGGAAGCACCTGAATTGAACAGAGCTGTACTATAAGCACGATCTTTTTTAGGAAAATATTCAGCTGTAACTTTAATGGCAGCAGGAAAACTGGCAGATTCACCAAGAGCAAGTACAATACGTGCACCTAAGAAGGCAAACATACTAACAGTTGATATCATAAGGGCTACATCTCCGGTTGCATTTAATAATTCAGTGTGAGTATGTAAACCTACAATATGTTCTGTGATGACACCGCAAAATGCATGAAATATTGCACCTGTTGACCATACACCTATAGACCATAAATAACCTTTTTTGGATCCCATCCAGTCAATAAATTTCCCGGCAAACAGCATAAATACAGAATATGCCAGAGAAAAATATGCAGTAATTGTACCGTAATTGTTTTCATTCCAGTGAAATTCAGGTTTTATAAATTCATCCCAGGTAAGGGACAAAACCTGCCGGTCCAGATAGTTTATAGTCAATGCAGCAAAAAGTAGTGAACAAATCACCCATCGGAAATTTGTCATTTTTGAATAAGTATTCATATAGTTTTATT
>Ga0172377_10006107_pt1 | contig 12404 bp, 9 predicted proteins | sample Pumphouse3metaG_FD_119749 | JGI IMG/M metagenome (GOLD analysis project Ga0172377, IMG submission 119749) | Leachate microbial communities from a municipal landfill in Southern Ontario, Canada - Pumphouse #3 metaG | ecosystem: Engineered > Solid waste > Landfill > Unclassified | place: Canada... | reverse complement strand
ATGGCTGCACATCACAGTTACCGATAAAAAAGGCCAAATAATATTCGAATCCGGCGCGCCGCTGGAAGACGGGCGCATCCAGGGCTGTGATTCCGACGAGGATACTTCAACCTACGAGCCGCATTACAATGTTATCAGCTCTGAAGACCAGGTTCAGATATATGAAGCCGTCATGCTCAACAGCGACGGCGAAGTAACCTACACCCTGCTCAGGGCAAATACATTTGCCAAAGACAACCGCCTCCTGCCCAAGGGTTTTGACATCGAAAATTCCCACGAGAACACCAGGGTTTACGGCGAAGCCTTGAATGACCCCAACTTTATGGGAGGCTTTGACCGGGTTACCTGCCAGATAGATACCTCCGGGGCAGACGGCGCACTGACGGTTGAAGTCGAACTGCTGATGCAGACCGCTTCTTACCCGTACATACAGGATTTTTCCGGTGAATTTACTCCGGAATCTGAAAGCTTCCTGGCAATGTATGATGAAATGGACAAAGCCCCCACGCTGGTGACTTCAGCCAAAACAACAGTCTCTTAAGTTTTACTTTCTGCTGGCAGTTAACCGATGCACTTTCGTGCAATATAGATATCCTTGCGCGGGTAATCCTCAAACATCACAATCATGTCATCTGTGCTCATACCGGTATTTTCTGCCATAATATCGGTGATGCCTTCAGCGATTTTCTTTTTGGCCTCGTCACTTCTGCCGGCCGCCCATTCGATTTTTATAATTGGCATAATCCACCTCTTTTTTTTATGAACCCGGTTTTACGTTTAACCCCGGGTTCGCGTCTGATAATTGCCTATTCTAAGGGCTTGCGGCTTTTTACGCAAACAGAGTATAGACCTGTCAGCTTGACCTGCAGGCCGGGGTACGGTTATCCCGAACGTTAATATGGCCTGCCATTCTGTATCACCTTTGCAATAAAAAAGCAGGGGGAACGAACTAATCGTTCCCCCTGCCGACTATTCCTTAGACGTTTGTCTATACAAAATTAAATCGGTAGGTCCAGGTTGCACCAAAATTGCCGCTCTTGTCTGTTATGGTTGGGTTGTCAGGTGAGTGCCATTCTTCATTATAAAAATTATATATTCCTAAAGTTGAGATACCACTGCGTGAATATGAATATTTAACCGTCATAACTAACTGATCGTCCTCCATGGAAATCGTACCGGAACCGGTAATAGAGTATAAGTAATCCCACTCCCTTTTTGCATAGTGTGTTTCCATGCCGGGATCATCCGGGAAAGGCGCTCGTTCCACGCCGTAAGCGTCTACAGTACAAGAAATATTCACAGTGCCCGTCTTTCCAATATTATCCCACGTCCCCTCCATAGTGAAGTTAGCAGCATTAATAGTCCAGTTTGTTCTGTCTTTTTTGGTAGTTGTAGATGCAAATGGTACTTCAACTGAAAAAGTGCCCTCTTTTGAAATGCTTATTCTACCAGAGTTAGCCAGTGCAGCCCGAATGCCTTCACCCGGGGTTGCGGTTGATGTTCCGCTGGAATATACAAAGCTACTAAGTTCAAGATCTTCACCAATATCGATTCGAATAATTGGCGGCATTACTGTAAATTCAACTTCCTTGATAACCTCATCGTCAACAGGGTTTACGATTTCCACCTTGTTGGGGGAACCGGCCATGATATGCCCGAGTACTCTGAAGTACAGGGAAGCTTTGCCTTCTTCATCGATTTCAATCTGCCATTTTTCCTTGTCTGTAACTCGTTCATCCAGCGGGGCAATGCGGGCAATGTAGCCGGTATACTGGGCCTTTTCCGGCTTGGGATCAGCTTCATCAAAGCTTGAATCGAAAACCTGAACTTCTACAATTTTATTAAGCTCTTTTGCAATCGCATTCAGCTCTTTTTCAACCTGGTTTTCATGCTCCCGGGCAAGCACACGTCCAATCTGCATAAATACCGCTTCCAGGGAATAGTTTAACAGGTCGTTTTTCTGGCGCCCTGATATCTTGTCTTTCATATCCTCATTCAAGCCGCCGCCACCGGTAAAACCGTTTTTCTGTGCCTGGTCCTGGTAGGCGGCAACTATTGTTTCGTCCTCCCAGAATTGCCAGCAGTAGCGGTCTATTTCTGCCATGATTTTCTTGTCGAGTTCTGCAGATGTCTTGGCCTTTTTTGCCATGGCCTCTAATATTAAATACCAGTCCTTGGGAGTACGCTTCATGCCCGATTCGCGGAGGTAATAAAGACGGTATGCTTCGGTATAAATTTGTTCTCTTCCGCTCCATGCTTCGGTTGCAAACTCATTTAAAGCATAATCGATACAATATACGCCTACCGAGCCCAGTTGAAGTATGGCTGAACCAAACTTGGAAACGCCATAATAAGTAAGATTTTTTATCAGATTGGTATGCAGTGCTTTGCTATCACCCTTCTGGTAATCAACGGCAGCCTGGGCAATCGCCGAAAGCAGGCCAACATTGCCCATGGCATTACCTATACCGTTGAGAAACTCGGTTGCATATACAGTGTTGGTCAGGAAAGTGAGCCCCGCGCCAGACATATTCAGCCAGTCACCCACAACTTTATTACCGAGTTCAAGTGCGGATGGGCCAGGATTCATACCGTTATCAATGGCTTCGCTTATAATTCCGGCATAATCGGCAGAACTGGTGGCATTGCGTATAGCTACTTTGGGCAGGGTAAAATCAACGTAAGCGGCACGGGTAAATTCTTTTTCAACCACGAATGCGCCGTATACCGAAAGGTGATCGGTGGTGATGATGATGTTGCCGGCAGACGGGTTAATATCATAGGAAACAGGCTCCCAGACTTTAAGAGCCTGGTTATAGTAACAGGCGCCTACGTATTCAGCCGGGTTTGCGCCGGCAGGCACAAGGGCCTTGTCATAGGGTATGGTGATATCAATCAGCCCTGCCAGCTCTTCATTGGTATCTATATGAAAATCCCAGGCATTTACCGGCAGCTCATCGTTGATAAGCATGTTTTCTACCGGGGCGATGGTTACCTGGGCTTCCTCGTTCAGGCAAACAGGGGACACCTCTATGGAGACCCCCTTACCGGAAATCTTGAGGTTCTCCTCATTCAGTTGCCCAGATACTATGTTGGTGGTTGTGGTAGGTAAAACGCTAGTGGTTACTGGAGGTTCGGTTGTCTTGGGTGGCGTGGTAGTTTTGGTTGCCGGAAGAGATGTTGTTGGATTGGTAGTGTTTGATTGTGTAGTTGTAGTAACAGCCGGTGTGGTAGAGGGTTCTTTGCCACCACCGCAGGCGGGAAGCATTGAAGCAGAAAGGATAACAAGTAGTATAATTGAAATTAATTTAACCGCCCGGGTAGAAAATAGTGGTATGAACACGCTCAAAAACCCCCTTATAATTTTATGAAAGTGCTTAAATATACGAGCAGGTGAATATACAAGCTGATAATTATACATCTTTCACTCCTGATTTTGCTACTTAAAATCATTGATTTTAGAATAATATATGAAACAAGTCATACTAACTGATATTTTTGATGTTTAAGAGTAATTTTAAATTAAAAAATTAAAGGAGCTTTGATAAAACATGTACCACAGAATAAAGTTGAACTCTTCTTGCAAGACCGAGTTTATTGATATAACCGCAAGCATTAAACAGTTACTTTCTGCAAGCGGAGTAACTGACGGGCTTGCATGTATTTTTGTGCCGCACACTACCGCTGCAGTCACGATAAATGAGAATGCCGACCCGGATGTTACAGCCGATATAGATAGATTTTTAACCGTAAACATTGATAACCAGTGCAAGTATCATCACAGTGAAGGAAACTCACCGGCGCACATCAAAGCCAGCCTTTTGGGCAGTTCCGAGATGGTTATGATTGACGGTGGCGAGCTATTGCTTGGCACCTGGCAGGGAATCTATTTTTGTGAATTTGATGGACCGAGGCAAAGAACTTACTTTGTAAAATTTATTCAGGAAAACTGATATTTAGGTTGTAATCTGTGCTGGCCTGCTGGAGGGCGTTGCCTGAAGCAAGCTATTATTGTACCAACATATATATTATAATATATTATATTCTACTAGCTTCTTGTAAGAGGCAGCATAATGAAAAACCACCGGGCATCAACTGTTTTGATGCTTTCCCTGATTTGCGTTTTACTGGCTGGAGTTTCTGTTTATGGAGCAGGATCCGGTAAAGAGCAGGCAAGTCTTTTAAGCCCGTATTTTAGCGAGAACACAACCAGTCACACTGATTCAGCTTACATTATAGATAACATAATATTTAACCCTCATTCAGAAGGCTCCCTGTGGGCTACGACAAAAAGCGGAGCGATTTTAAGTATTGACCCAGCAACTTCAGATTATAAATTTGTTGTTGAGCCAGCTGCAGGTGGTTTTGACTACAATTCCATTTATGCTCTTGCTACATCCCGCCCTGAGAACCCCGCTGTGCGCGCAGTTGGAGGACACGGGACCATCTATGCTCTTAGCAACGGAAAAGGAATTATAAAAAGTACCAACAACGGGTTAAGCTGGGAGTTACTTGAAAATGCAGAAGTAAAATACGCCCACTCTATTGTTGTCCATCCGCTTGATGCAAACCTTGTATACAGCGCACACAGCGCAGGTGTATACGAAAATAATGCTCGAGTTATGCGCACAATGGATGGAGGAGAAACTTGGAGTGTGGTTTTTGAACAACCAGGTGAACAGACTACTATCGCTATCGACCCCAGAGATGAAAACATCGTTTATGTCGGGCTTGCAGCCAAATCTGAAGACGGGGGTGGTGCAGTTTTCAAAAGTACCGACCAGGGCAACACGTGGTCAAGATTAAACGATCAATTCAACATGCTGACAATATGGGGGCAAGACCAGCTCGTGGTAGATCCAGTAGACCCCGATACAGTTTATGCCGGAACCTGGCTTGCAGGTACATGGAAGACAAATGATGCCGGAGCGAGCTGGGAAAAACTTGATGGAGCGCCTCTGTCAGTTATAAGCATATGTGTTGACAAGCACGATAATGATACCGTTTACCTGGGTGATCGCTCCTCCCCCACTGTATGGAAAAGCACCGACGGAGGAAATATCTGGAAAGTTGTTGGCGATTTTAGAAGTGATGGAGCGCTCCTCGTGATGCGCGTCGTTTCAGACGGGGATACAGTATACGCAGCAACCTTTCACCCAAATTTGAGAATGGGAAGATTATACAAATCAACCAACGGAGGAGAAAGCTGGGACGATATTACCAACGGGTTGGGAAAGGGCGTGCTGGATATCGCCATAGATCCCCAGAACCCTGATACCCTGTATGTGATGACCAACATCAACTTTGCATATAAATCCATTAATGGCGGTGATAGCTGGGAGCAGATTGATAGCTTTCCAGACGCCGGTCCTTACGATATTGAAGTAAACCCCGAAAACACCAGTGAGGTGTTTGCTGCGGTCAGGGGAGGCTCCTTGCCGTCCTGGTTTACCAGAATATCGGGGGATTTCCCTGCCGGCATAGTGTTTAAAGACGGCGCTGGAGTGTATAAGTCTGAAGACTCAGGGAAAACCTGGAACCACTTAATCAAAACTACCGGAAGTTGCCGTGCGGTCAGACTGCATCCGCATGATCCGAATGTAATTTTCACCGTAGATATATTTGACGGCCTTCTTATAACTACTGACGGAGGCCTCAGCTGGAGAAAATTGAGCGTTGGCAAAACACCCATGGTGCTAACATCGATCGCAGTTGCAGGAGAAAGAATCTATGTTGGTACCCAGGGCTGCGGAATTTATTCTGGCGATATTGATTTAAATGACTGGTCAATCACCTGGTGTGAAGATCGCTGTAATAAACCGATTCCGGATGTATTTAACATGATGATTCATGTGGATATTGAAAACCAGGATAAAATATTCGTTAGTTCCTACCCTGGAGGAATGTTTTACTCAGGCGATGGAGGGTTGAGCTGGAGCGATAGAAACGCTATTACCCCCAGCATAATCGTAGATGACCCGTTAAGACAGGGGTATTATACCTTTTCGGTTTACCCGGCAGAAACCAGTCAGATGTGGTTGGGGACATGGGGAAAAGGCGCATGGGTTTCATATGACAGTCACGTACTAAATATTCCATCTGGATTATATAACAAACAAATCAACATGATAATGGCAATTGATGCCCCGATAGAGATGGATGAGTATATGCTTGAAACCTTTGGAGGCGCCTCACTTGTAGCTAAAAAAATCTTTGCTGCAACCGAAGATGGAATATTTATTTCAATTGACGGTGGAGCAACGTGGAAAGATTTTAGCCAGGGGCTGGAAGGATTGCAGGTGCGAAATCTGGCAAGAACTCCTTCCGGAGAAATGTACTGTGGAACTTTAGGATATGGCATATTTAGGTATGATATGTTGATGGAAAGATGGCTTCAGGTTGATGTTAAAATTCAGCCGGACCCCCCTCAAAATGAAATATGCTTGAGTTTTCATCCTGAGGACCAGGGTGTTTTATACCTTGCTACCAATTCAGGCGGCATTTATAAAAGTCAAAACTCAGGAAGAACCTGGCAAGAGATAAATACCGGATTTCCCAACAGCCAGGCAAGGTTCATATTATCAAATCCGAAATACACCGATCAGGTCATTGTTGCTGGTGAGAATGGGATATACCTGTCTCCCAACGGCGGAAATACATGGGAAGCTGCCCAGCACGACTGGATCAACGGTACTGATATCAAGCAAATAATCGCTTCTCCCATTGAAAGTAGTACGCTGTACGCGCTTGGACTTTTTCGGCCACTCAACACAAATAGCCTGCTGAATAACTCGATTGTTCTTTTGAAAAGTTACGATTCAGGTAACAGCTGGTCACTCCAAGAGCTTGATCTGCCTGGCAGCGGCAGTGCAGTAATGGCCATACATCCAAGTAATATCGAAACTGTTTTTATTGGCACATCTAATGGTTTATTCAGCTCAACTGACAGTGGAAAATCATGGGTTCGCTCTGAAGGCGATATTTGGGAGAATGCAACGATTGAATCCATAGCAATTGACTCTGTTAACGCCGATACGCTCTATGTTTCTGTTTCCCGTTTTATAACCAATAACCATGGGGGTTTCGATGTAACCGGTGACATTATCAAAAGTATGGATGGAGGTAATTCATGGAATACTTCGAGCATGGGGCTAAACACCACCCAGGCTTTTGGAACAGTGGTTGTAAATAGCCTTGACCCTGATATCGTATACCTTCTAACCAGAGAAGACGGGATATACATAAGTGTGAACCAGGGTGATGACTGGAATCTTTTGCCAATTAAAACGCCTTACCAGCCGGAGGATCCAGCCAACCATGAACCAACGCCGCAACCGACAACAACTATTCCCGCAACTACGCCTTCGCCACAAAATCCCTCGTCCAACGGGAATTTTGCTATATGGATCTTAGTTATATCAGGGGCGCTTGTAATTACAGGGATAATATTTATTGTTCTAAAAACAGCAAAAAGTAAATATTAATCCACACGGTTTACTTTAGGGCTTACAACTTTTTACAGTAGGTGAGTCTGTCATCATTCGGTGCATAAAAATCGGGTATGCAAGATGCCAGTTGATAGCCATTTGAAACATAGAATTTTCTGGTGTTTTCGTAAGCCGGACTAGAAGAAGTTTCAATCAAAATGAGGTGCCCGCCAATTGCGCATATATTTGCTTCAGCAGACTCTATTAAAGCCCTGCCAATGCCTTCACCCTGAAGGGTTGGAGACACGGCTTCCCAGTATATATCCCAGGTACTTTCGGTAAGTGGGGTCGGACCATAGCATATATACCCGGCTAAAACATCCGCTTCAAGCGCAACCAGTATGTAGTATCCGGAACTAGTTCCCTGGCAAAGGTACTCATCTATAAGTTCCTGCGCCACGGTCAACTCATAAGGTTTGAATTGGGAAATGTTTTTGAGTAAGAACACAAGATCATTTTTGTCAGTCTGGCGCGCTGGTCTAATAACTGTTTTCACAGGGTGTTTTCCCCGATGGCTTGTTCAACAATAACTTTTATAAACTCAGTATAGCTTAGCCCGGCTGCTGCTGATTGCCTTGCACAACCTGCCCCGGGTGAAATATCCGGGTTAGGGTTGACTTCAAGTACGTACAATTTCCCTTTTTCATCTGCGCGCATGTCAACACGGGTATACCCCCGGCACCCACAAGCTTTACAAGCCTTGATAGCCAGATTTTTCAGCCTGGATTCGGTTGATCGATCTATCTTTGCAGGGCAAATAACCTGGGTATGTTTGTAGTACAGGCTTTCAGTATCCCATTTTGACTCAAATGTAAGAACAGGTGGAAAACCATCCGGCAGCGTGTAAACGATTTCAGAAATCGGCAGCACCTCTTTGCCAAGAACTGTAGCGTTAAACTCTCGCCCGTTTACAAATTCTTCAACCAGAACCGGCTCGCTGGAATTTTCAAATAAACGAGTAAGTATTGACCAAAAGGTTTCTGTTGTATACACAACGTTTTCAGCATATATACCATGGCTGGCATCTTCGCGAGCTGGTTTGACTATCACAGGGAAATTAAGCGTAAGCGGTTCGCTGGTTTTACTGGAATATACCTGGTAAGCCGGAGTTGGTACACCTGCATCAAGCAATGCTCTCTTAGCCAGACTTTTATCAAGGCATGTATGTAACGCCTCAGGCAAATTGCCAGTATAGGCAACGCTTTTCTCGGTTAGAGCTCTAGCGATAATAATTTCTGTTAACGGATCGCCTTCGAAGCCTTCAAACAGGTTAAAAACAATTGAAGTATCTATATTATCAATGGTTTGGAGCGCATTCTTAATCGGGGGCGAAAGGGGTATAAGCATAGGCACAAAGCCTATATCTGATAAGGCTCTTTTTACTGCATCTACTTCATCCAGAACGCCATAAACAGCTGCCCCTTCACCACGATTGTCATATCGGGACGCTTCGGGCTGGTTATATATTATCGCTACTTGAGGATGCATTTTGGGTATCTTTGACAGGCGGATGAGAGGATCATATCAATAAGTTTTCTATGTTTTATTCCAAGTAAATCCGACATTATAACCAGATCGCTATGGTTTCCAAGGCCGGGCAATGGATTGATTTCTATAAAATATGGAGTACCGTTGATGTCAACTCTGAAATCAAGCCTTGCCATATCTCGGCAACCGAGTATGTTAAAAGTTTTTAGACTGATATTTTTAATGTTATCCAAAACATCCTCCGGCAGCAGGGAAGGGCACTCATAATCGACCAGGTTGACATAATCTCTTTTGACTTCGATCGAGTACATAAACATATCGTGGTTAGCTTTGGGTTTGATTCCCATTATCCCAAGAACTTGTGGTGTTTCAAACCCGACAATACCAACAGTCACCTCTTCACCATGGATATATTCTTCCAGCATAACCTCCTGGTTATAACTGTTTATCAAGCTTTCGCAAATCATTTTAACTTCGTTCACATCATAAGCAACGGACTTACTATGTATACCGATACTTGATCCTTCATGGGCAGGTTTAGCTACCAATGGAAAACGAAGGCCTTCCCATTGTATGGAGTCCAGGTCCTTTTCATTCTTTATTATTATCCATTTCGGAGTAATAATGCCGGAAGCAGCGAGGATTTGTTTAGTTAAAGGTTTATTCAGGCAGATAGACAGGCACTGTGGAGGTGAGCCGGTATAAGGAATATTACACATCTCCAAAACCGAAGGCACCTGTGCCTCCCGCCCGGGATGGTTGCCCCTTCCTTCGCTAATATTAAAAACGATATCAATGTCCGTGATGCTGCAGATGTTGTGTAAAAACCCTGTTCCCCCTCCCAGATGAAGCACGGTATGGCCGAGCGATGAAAGTGACGCGGTGATCAGGTTCACTGTTTCAACCGAATCATATTCTTCTGCTATGTCTTCCGGGCACCCGGGTGTTACAGCAAGGGTATCTTTAAGATCATATGCCAAACCCACAAGCATGCTATGCCTCCACCCCCGGTAACACATGAGGTGCAGATGACGGCATAACAGACAGCCTTGAAACATCTTTATCAGGCTGTCCATCAGGGTTTCTATATGAATACAGGTTCCCCCTGTAGTTTTTAAATAGTATAGAACCAGGATTGATGGCGGCAATGTAATCCGGCAGCAATGGCACTTTACCGCCTCCATCCGGCAAATCAACCACAAATGCAGGAATACCCAGGCCAGAAGTGTGCCCTCGCATGCCGGCGATTATCTCAATCCCTTTCTCAACCGGAGTACGAAGATGCTCTGCCCCCTTAACCTCATCACATTGGAACAGATAATATGGCCGTACTTTTATCTTCAGCAAACCCTGGCACAGTGCGAGTTGCGATTCAACGCTGTCATTAACACCTTTGAGGAGCACTGATTGATTATTTACCGGAATCCCGTGTCTTAACAGGCGGTCACAGGCCGCAGCTGATTCCGGCGTTATCTCCCGAACAGTGTTGAAATGCGTGTTAAACCATACTGGGCTATAGCGGGAAAGCATCTGGCACAATTCATCATCTATTCTCTGAGGCATTACAACCGGAAACCTGGAGCCGATTCTAATGATTTCTACATGCTTGATGCTTCTAAGTGTTGATAAGATGCCCTCAAGGCGGTTAGTGCTCAGGCTGAGCGGATCTCCTCCGGATACAATCACATCGCGTATTTCAGTATGAGCGCGAATATAATCAAACATGGCGTTAAATTCTTCCTGTGTATGAACCATTCCTTTTTGGTTCCAGTCTCTTTTGCGTGTGCAATGCCGGCAAAGCATTGGACAGATATTGGTTGTAACCATCAAAGCGCGATCGCTGTATCGGTGAACGAGGCCCGCAACAACACTATCTCCCTTTTCATCAAGTGGATCATCATATCCCTGCAGGAACCCGTCTATTTCCCGTACAGAGGGGAAGGCCTGCATACCAACTGGATCGTTCTCGTCATTCGTATTAATAAGCGACATGTAATATGGCGTGATAGATAGCGGATATCGCTGGGTCACATGTTCAAGATAAAGAATGTCTTTAGCCGAAAGGGGGACATATTTGGAAAGTTCTTTAACTGAGGTTATGCGGTTTTGGAATTGCCATTTCCAGCTGTTCCAAAGTTCATCGGAAACACCGGGGAAGAAAATTTTACGACCAGAGCAAATTTGCGGAGGTTCATCGGTCTCACCAGGAGGTTCTGTCTCGTCAGTAATTTCATCAGATGATGGTACAGAACCCTCATCTGCACGAAGGCTGATTTTCATGGCAGTGTTCGGTGCCTGGTTTTTCACGTATTGCATTCTCCCTTTTCTATATAAGTTTTATAATACAGGAATTATATTTCTTGAATAATTATTATACAATAAGCGTGCAGGAAGTCAAATAGTTTTATGACGAATATTTAGGACTGCGAATATGGCAAATTTGAAACCATTATTTATGAAACAATCAGCCTTATCGCCACTGCAAGGAGGCCAAGGGCAAGAAAGCGGATTATTATAGGACCGGATACTTTCTGAGAATATCTAGCCCCCAGCTGTGCACCTGCTACTGCTCCAGCAGAAAGAAGAAGCGCCACCGAAAACCCGTTGGTAAAACTATCTCTTAACAAATGCGTTACGAGTGCCGAAAAAGAAGTTATTGAGATAACCATATGGGAAGTAGCAGTGGCAATGTGAACCGGATATGACAAAAGTCCGGACATTGCCGGAACGTGTATGATGCCGCCTCCAATACCCAGCAGTCCGGCTACAAAGCCGGTGAAAAAAGCCAGCATTATGCCCAAGCTCATTGAATACGAAAAAGAGTGTTTGGCGCCACCAGAATCGGTAATTTCGCGATAGGTAGTCCCCTGAAGGAAAGAAGATGGTGATATTTTTGAGGCCGGTTTCAATAAAAGGTAGGCTGAAAGCAATAGGAGAACACAGGCAAATAAAATCTGAAACACATCTCTCCCAAGGATACTGTTAACATTGGCTCCCAGGACCGCTCCGGGTATACCGGCAGCCGAAAATATAAGAGCGGATTTGAAATCTATACGTTTTAAACGCCGGTAGGCCAGTGTACCTGAAAATGAATTAAAAAAAGTTACTGTCAGGGTAATGGCAGTAATAGTTGCCGGACTATATTCGGGGTATATAAATAAAAGAACTGGAACAAGTATAAAACCCCCGCCTGCTCCTATCAGGGTCCCGAATCCTCCGACGAGGAATCCAACGATTAATAACAGAAACCAGGGCAAAAAGTTCTCCTGCAGACAAATATAAGCCATTATAATGCCTTTGCCAGGTTTTAACCAAAAACTAGATGAGAGGGTTACAGTTCCAGATTTGTAGGTTTCTCGTTTAGAGAGACCTTTAGATTTATTCTATAATCCTCCGGTCATAGATTTTAACACTTTTGCCCATGGTCTT
>Ga0172377_10006106_pt1 | contig 12404 bp, 13 predicted proteins | sample Pumphouse3metaG_FD_119749 | JGI IMG/M metagenome (GOLD analysis project Ga0172377, IMG submission 119749) | Leachate microbial communities from a municipal landfill in Southern Ontario, Canada - Pumphouse #3 metaG | ecosystem: Engineered > Solid waste > Landfill > Unclassified | place: Canada... | reverse complement strand
CAAAGCAAGTTCTTATACTCTAATCAAGAAAGTGTAGATATATCTATTTCCATTGGCTTTAATTCGTCAAAAGTATGATTCACAGAGTCTAAAAATACGATTCTTTTGACATCAAACATTTTGCAATTATCAACAAAGGATTTTCTTCTCCATAAACATGGTATAGCTTTGCGAGTATTTGTATCATCAAACCCTTTATGGCATTTAACCAAAACATGGTCAGCCATAGGAGTTACTGTAAACAGACCTTTCCATTCAGAGTATCTTGCTGACATTTGTTCTATTAGAGTATTAAGCGATAATGCTATGACTCTTTCACCAGCACCAGCTTGTTCTGGCTTATTTGTGACAGGTTCTGTTGATGCAAAATTATTATTGTCTTGCTTTATGGCTAAACTGAAAACGATAGATGCAAATTCTGTAAGGTCTTCTTTATCTGCAACAGTAACACCTGTATTGTTGCGCTTCTGTCCTGAGATTTCAACTATCATACACCCACCAAAAGAAGCTTCCAGTGTAAAGTATCTTGTTTGATGATATTTTTGTAAGCACTCGGTGAAGCACGTATTGCCTGATTGAAGGATTTGATTACAGTGTCGTTTATCTGCAATTAGACCAGATAATTGCAGATAAGTTCCGATTTTGTCTGATTAGTTCCGATTAGTTCCGATTAGTTCCGATTAGTTCCGATTAGTTCCGATTAGTTCCGATTAGTTCCGATTCGGCCCGACTTGTCCGCGATTTGGAGACAGGTTGTTTGGATTCGATCCTATTCGTTATGATTTGTCTCTCTGTTGATTGATTTGTCGTTCCGAGAAGCCCACGCTCTAGGCAGGAGTTCGGACAGGTCGCTATTGTCGCGCAGATAATAAGGGATTTGCTTAAGCACGTCCGTCATCCAGACCCTCGGATCCACTCCGGCGTTCTTGCAGGTGCTTATCAGGGAGTAAACGATGGCCGCACGGTAAGCTGCGGCATCGTTGCCGCAAAAGAGCCAGTTCTTTCGGCCCAATGCGAGAGGTCTTATCGCATTTTCAATGGCGTTGTTGTCAATGTTTATTCTGCCGTCATTGACGTATCTGGAGAGTCTGGGCAACAGTTTGTAAGTATATGCTATGGCCTCACCGATCTTGCTCTTCGGCAGGACCGTGGGATATGTGTCCAACATCCACTTCTCGAAGACGAGTATCGTCGGATAGGATATCCTCAGCCGCTGCTCCTTTCTCTGTTCAGGCGTAAGCCCCGCCTCGTCCGCGTCTGACTCCACCTTGTAGAGCTTTCTTATATAGCAGATCGCTTCCGTCGCCGCTCTCTTGTTGGTGTCCAGCGCGTCAACGAACTTCCGTCTGGCATGAGCCCAGCACCCGCACAGCGTTATTCCCGCCATCCTTTCGAACTGGTCGTACCCGTTGTATCCGTCACATTGGGCATAGCCACTGTAACCCCCCAAGAGCGTTCTCGCCACCTTCCCTCCGCGGCTGCCTCCGTCGTAATAGAACATGACGTCACCTGCGATGGCGTCTCTTAGACACCACTCGTAGCCCTTTCTTGTCTTATGTCTTTCATCGTCCATCACGGGAACCGTACTTTCGTCTATCTGGAGATACTCGCTTGAGAGAATCTTGCGCCGCAGGAGATCATACAGCAGCTTCAATCGCTCCACCGCCGCCTCGTACCACCCTCCCATCGTGGAGTCGCTGATAGTGATTCCGGCCTCCTTGTACCTCTGGATCTGCCTATAGAACGGGAGATGATACATGAACTTGCCGATTATTATGTCGGTCAGCACCGACGCCCCGGCCGCGCACCTGTCCACGGGCTCAAGAGGAAGCGGCGGAAGGAGTATCGTCCTGTCCTCGGGCAGCTTGTCCTTGACATCAGCTTTCAGGATGACTTTGTGACGCACGGTCTTCAGCACATAGACGCTCGAAGGGACAGTCTCCAGCGTCCTCTTCTCCTCGACGCCTATTTCCGCATACTCGTCTTTGAGAGAGCCGTCCTCTTTCGTGGTCCCCTCAGGGTAGATGTGATTTTCCTTCACCGGCAAAGAACTGTCGTCAAGAAGCCTGCGGGACGGCCTTATCTTTCTCGTGACTGAGAAGGTGATTGTCTCCTCGGCCTTCTTCACATCCTCGGCCAACTCCGCTTTCTCCTCACCGCTCATCTCCTGCTCGTCGAACAGGCTCAGCTGTGAGGGGTCAACGTCAAGGTTCTTCTCGCTCTTGGTCCCGAAGAGCTGCTTGCGGAGCCAGTCGATCTGACCTTTCAGAGACAAGTTCTCCCCTCGAAGCATCTCGTTCTCCTTTAGCACCGCCAGCATTTGTGACTCCGTATATAGCATTCTTCTTGACTTTATCATTATATACAAATATAGTAAAAATCAATGAACCACGCAAGTCTATTGCCGTTTTTCCGCACTTTTAATCATCATTTCTTACGCATGCTTTTCAGGTCTTCCAGCCGCTGCTTGCGGCTGTCGGGTTTTTCGATTATCCCTTCCACAATCAGGACGAGATCACGCCATTGTATAGTTCCGCAGACCTCGTCCACGCTCCCTGGGGCCGGGCTCCCGAAGGTGCCCGCCTCGAGGAGCTTGGAGTATATCACCATCCCGCCAGGCTCCCAGTGAAGCAGCTTTATCCTGTTCCTCGCCCTGTTCATAAAGATGTACACGCTGCCGTCGCAGGGTTCTCCGTTCATCGCGTCCTGAACGATGCCGCTTAGTTTGTTGTAACTCTTCCGCATGTCGGTAGGCTTGGTGTACCACATATACCGCATGCTGTCATTCAGGCTAAACATGACCGATGCCAGCCTGTATTATCGCTTGGAGGCATTGAGATATGTCTCCCCGGATCCGCATCATCGTTCCGTTCGGTGTCCTTAGTTCCACGCTGACGTTCTTGGCGTCCGTCTCGGATTTCTCTTTGGGCCGCCGTCCGGTCGTCGCGGCGAATGACGGCGTCGGGACAAAACTGCCGTCCGACTTGAGCTGAAGGAATTCGCCGCTTTCTTGCAGCTTCCCCTCGTCCCAAGCGTACCGCCTCTTGCTCTCATAGAACTTCCACGCCGGAATCTCCAGCTCTTCGAGCCGGACTTTATGTGAGACCCCGCTCTCCTTGCAGTAAAGCATGATCTCAGCTACTTCTTCTTTGGTCATCATCTCTTTTCGTGTTTTGATGACAAAGTTCCTTCTTTTTCTCTTGCCTTCTATGACGTGCTTCACCGGGTGCTTACGCAACAAGAAGAGTTGCATAGCCAGTGACGACTACCTGATGTTCAGACCCGGCAACATAATCAATCTCACGGGTACTGCCGGCAACGGGCTCAAAGCCAATGACGCCGTCACCATCAATGGAGGAGTGTTGAACATTACTGTCAGCGCCACGGCGGCCAAAGGCATATCTTGCGACGGAATCGTGGCAATCAAAGGGGGACGTTCCACCATCCTTACAAGCGGGGGAGCGGAATATGATTCCGATGAGAATGACGCGACCGCTTGTTCAGGAGTCAAATCCGACAGCACATTCACAATGACCGGTGGCAAACTGCTGATTAAGAGTACCGGTCAGGGAGGAAAAGGAATCAGCGGAGACCAGGTAGTCAACATTGAGGAAGGTGAGATCCGCATCATCACGACCGGAAGCAAATACACCTATTCCAACGACATAGACACTTCTCCTAAAGGCATCAAAGCTGACGGCGATCTGAATATCAAAGGAGGTACCATTCTTGTCAGAACTTCCGGAGGTGAAGGGGCTGAAGGAATTGAAAGCAAGGCGATTATGACATTCACCGGAGGTGTGACCGAAGGCTCTTCCTACGATGACGCCATAAATGCCGCAAGCAGGATTGTGTTCAATGACGGCAAACTCTACGCATTCTCTTCCAAGAATGACGCTCTCGACTCGAACGGCAATATGGAATTCAACGGTGGCGTGGCGATATGCTCAGGCTCAAGCGCTCCTGAGGGCGGCTTCGACTGTGACAACAACACCTTCAAAGTCACCGGTGGCACCCTTATCGGCACAGGTGGTGCCACAAGCACACCTTCCTCAGCAAGTACCCAGCCTGTGATGATCTACAACGGTTCTCTATCGAGCGGAGCCTATCTGACGATAGCTGACAGCAACGGGACTAACGTAATGGCTTACAAATTGTCTCAGTCTTCGTCAGTCACATTGGTGTCTTGCGCTTCGCTGAAGAAAGGCAGTACCTTCAAATTGAGCTCCGGTGCCACCGTCAGCGGCGGAACTGATTTCTGTGGATTGTACACCGGCGCCACTGTCAGCGGCGGCACTTCTCTCTACGATGTCACATTGTCATCTATGGTGACTTCAGTCGGTACTTCCACAGGTGGCGGACAAGGAGGAGGTTTCCCCGGCGGCGGTCGTCCATAGACACCAATTGAAAGAATATTGCTATATTTAAGCCCTGTATGTCAACTGTTAAAAAGAAAGAGAACCTTGTTTATCTCGGCGTCTGGCTTATTATTGTCGCGGTTTCCGTCGTGAGCATAATGACGACGCTCTCTTCGTTCGGCGAGGGCCATTCGCTTTGGAAGGCTCTGCTCAGGACTTCAGTCGCAACAGGGCCGTTCCTTTTGCTCTTCCTGATTCACAATTACCTGCTTGCCCCTTTGGTCGTGGACAAGAACAGGATAACTTTATACGCCATTCTGACCACATCCCTTGTTACAGCTTTCGCGTTTCTGACTATATGTTCGAACAATCCCCCCGAAAGACACGGAGATATGGGCAAGGCGCCGATGATGGAAGAGCATTTTGGACAACGTCCGCCTCAGCCGCCTCACGAAGGGCCGGGGAGAAAAGAAAAGATAGGCCCGTACGCTCCGACCTCACCTGAGATGCTGAAGATTTTCGTGGCCGCTCTGATGGTGCTTGCCAATCTGGGAGTGAAGTACTATTTCCACTTTTCCTCCAACCGGCAGAGAATGCTGGCTCTTGAGAGGGAGAATCTCGACCAGCAGCTGCAATACCTTCGCTATCAGATCAATCCGCATTTCTTTATGAACACGTTGAACAACATTCACGCTCTCGTGGACATAGACCCGGACGAGGCTAAGTCGTGCATTGTGGAATTGTCCAAGCTTATGCGTTATGTCCTCTATGAGGGAAGCAAGCCGACGATTCTTCTTGAGAAGGAAACGGAATTTCTCAGACAGTATGTGGGACTGATGCGCATCAGGTACAGCGACAATGTCAAGATCAGCGTGTCTCTGCCTGAAACGTCTCCCGGAATCGAGATTCCTCCGCTTCTTTTCATCTCTTTTGTAGAGAACGCTTTCAAGCACGGCATTAGTTATCGTAAAGATTCTTTCATTGACATTTCAATGAGCGTGGAAGGCGACCATCTGCATTTCAGGTGCGTGAACAGCAGGCACGAGTCGAATCATGATCCTCTTTCGGGGATAGGTCTGGACAATGTCAAGAAGCGTCTCGATCTGCTTTTCGGAGGCGGTTATGAGCTCAAGACCGCGGAAACGGAAGACAAATACGATGTGTCCGTGTCCATTCCGGTTAGTTTCGTTAAATCAGAAGAATTATGATTAGTTGTCTTGCTATTGACGATGAGCCTTTGGCACTGCGCCAGCTCACGAGTTACATCCAGAAGGTTCCGTTTCTGTCTTTGAGGCAGAGCTGCCATAGCGCGCTCGAGGCTGCGGAGATCCTGAGGAGCGAGGTGGTGGATGCCATTTTCGTGGACATCAATATGCCTGATCTCAACGGTATGGACTTGGTAAAGTCATTGGCTGTCCCGCCTCTAATAGTGTTCACTACGGCATATTCGGAATATGCGATAGAGAGTTACAAGGCCAATGCCGTGGATTATCTTCTGAAGCCTTTCGGTTTTGACGATTTCTTGAGAGCAGCCGCCAAGGTTAAGGAACAAAGTGATATGCGCGCGGCAATCTCTTCAGCCAAGGAGCCGGACGGAAATGACGCGCTGTTTTTCAAGACCGACTTCAAGATAATCAGGGTGAGCGTCAAATCCATAGTTTATGTGGAGGGAATGAGCGAGTACCTGAAGATCCACACGGATGACTCCGCTGAGCCTGTGGTGGTGTTTCTCAGCATTAAGAGGCTTGAGGAAAGGCTTCCTTCGGAGATGTTTATGCGGATACACAAGTCCTATCTCATCAATCTTAACTCTATCAGGGAGGTGACGAAGAATCACGTTCTTCTTCAAAACGGTAAGTCTCTCCCTATAGGTGACTTGTACAAAGACACTTTCAAGAACTACCTTGACAAGAAATTCTTAGGAAGATAGCTTTTTTGCTTCGATGCCGTAGGACACTCCGCCGCAGAGAATCATCGTGATTGCCTGAGACTCGTGAGAGAGGGTGGCGAATATGATTCCGAGTTGGAACGGGACTCCGTAGATCGAGGAGACCGCGAGGGCCACTATGTAGTGGAACGCGCCTATTCCTCCCGGCACGGGGACAAACCAGCCGAGTGAACCGGCAATCATCAAAAACAGAGCGTCGGTCGGACCGAGATTTGACATTTGGGACACCGACATCATCGTGGACGCGCTCATAGTCCAGTACATAGCCCATATAAGTGCCGTGTAAAGGAAGAATCTCCAAGCGTGTTTCATTTTAACGCAACTTATCACTCCCTGCCATATACCGGCAAAGAATCCGCAGATTTTCCCGCAGATTTTGTTGGTTCTTCTGAAATGGACCAGCATCCAGGTGACGATGACTGCCACGAGAATGCAGCCGAGAACAATCCACCAAAGACTGAAATTGATGCTCTCGGAGAGCGGCTTCAGCATTTTGTCTACGAAGAAGGAGCCGAATCTGTCCCATCCGAACACGAGAATCGCAATCAGAAACAGGAACATCACGACCACGTCCCAAGATCTTTCCAGCACCACCGTGCCGAGCACTTTGTCGTAAGAGGCGAGCTTTTGGCCTTGACCGTCTTTTGCCGAATTCTTGGTCACGAAGCCGCAGCGGACGAATTCCCCGATTCGCGGGAACACGAAATTGGCCAGATAGCCTATGTTGACAGCATTGAAAGTCGTCATCCTTGAGGTTGACGAGTCTACCGGCAAAAGCAACTCTCTCCATCTTAGGCCCCTAAGGTAGAAGGCCAGAATGCCTGCGATCATTGACACTGCTATATACCCCCATCTGCAGTCTTGGAGTCCTTTGACGAAATCGTCCCACTTGACTCCTTTGAATGAGAAGTACAGCAGCGCCAGCGCAATCAGCAGCGACACTGTGTATTTGATAAAGGTCTTTAAATTCTTTTGCATATCTAAGCAAAGTTAAATAAAAAAGGCAAATAAAGATATTTTTTATAAATTTGTGAGTTAATCAACAAAATTCAGATGATGAAATCGATACTTGGCATAGGCAATGCGCTGACAGACATACTCGCAGTTCTTCCGGATGACACTTTCCTACATAAGTACCATCTTCCCAAAGGAAGTATGCAACACGTTGACAGTCAGACTTGTGACAAGATTTTCGAGAACTTGGAGGACTTTGGTGTCCATTATGTCGCCGGAGGCTCCGCGGCCAACACCATCACATGCACCGCGATTTTCGGTATGCCTTCAGGCTTCATCGGAAAGATAGGGGATGACGAACTCGGACATCTTTACAAAAGCGATCAGGATCAGCATGGCATCAAATCTTTGCTGCTAAAGAGCGACAAGCCATCAGGCAGGTCAATCGTGCTTATCACCGGGGCAAATGCGGAGAGAACTTTCGCTGATTATATGGGAGCGGCCCTTGAACTTGGCCCGGCGGACTTGAAGCCTGAGTATTTCGATGGTTATGATTATTTCCATATAGAAGGTTATCTTGTTCAGAATCAGGATCTTATCAGGCGCGCTGTGGAGATGGCGCACGAAGCGGGATGCATCATTTCTCTGGATATGGCTTCGTACAATGTGGTAGAGTCCAACAATGCTTTTCTTCACGACATCGTGGACAAGTACGTGGACATAGTCTTCGCCAATGAGACGGAAGCCCGTTCTTTCACGAAGATGCAACCCAAAGAGGCGCTGGACGAGATTTCGAAACACTGCGAGATAGCTGTGGTGAAGGTGGGAAAGGACGGCTCTATGGTCAAGAGCGGGGACGAGTACCATTACATTGAAGCCTGGCCGGCGGACACTATTGACGCGACCGGAGCCGGAGACACTTATGCGGCAGGTTTTCTTTATGCTCATTCGCTCGGAATGCCTCTCAAGGTGTGCGGGGAAGTGGGCTCGATCATCGCCGCTAAGGTTGTGGAAGTGATAGGTACGAAAATTGACATCCCCAGATGGAAGGCCGCAAAGAGCGAGATCAGGAATCTCATCGCGGAGAACACCAAGTAATATATGACATTTTCCTTTCAAAGTTTCAAAAGGGCCAAGGCCCTCAAATGCTTCGCCAGCACTGTGAAAACAGGGCTTATCCCATTGAGTGAGATAAAGACCGCTATGACATTTCTCGATGCGAGCAGCAGGTCATTCGAAGAATGCAGAAGCGCTGTGTCTGATTTCTACAGGCAGAATGGGATTGACGGGAATTTTCTATATCTTGATCTGCGAAATTTTTCTCGCAAAGTGACCCTCAAGACGGCTCCTCAGAGGACGGTCACGCTCAAGGATTTGAACTGGTACGGCAAAGTCAGGACAGAGAAACTGACTCCTATTCTTCGCTGCAACTCGGATCTTTTCATTTCTCTGATTAATTCAAAAGACTATCCTGTCCATTTCCTCACATCAGCATATAACGCAAAGCTTAAAATCGGCAGACAGGATTATTCCGGCGGTGTGCCGGACGTCGTCATTTCCGATTTCTGGGGCAACCGGATGTCGGACACCGAGTGCTTTTCTCTCGTTGAGGATTATCTTCACAAAATCAAATAATTTATTCTATGGCAAACAATTTCAACCATTACCTTATTCTCGGTCTTAAAGGTGTCGGAATGGGTGCGGCGAATGTTGTCCCTGGCGTGTCAGGCGGCACTATCGCTTTGATGACAGGGATCTATGAGGAACTTATCGGCTCGCTCAACACCCTAATGAGCGGGACTTCCTGGAAAATGCTTTTTAGCGGCAACGTCAAAGAGTTCTGGAGATATATCCACGGCGGTTTTCTGACGGCCATTATTTTTGGCACGCTCGTGAGCATCTTTTCACTTGCGAAGTTGACCACCTATTTTCTGGTTCACGATCCTGTTCAGATATGGGCTTTCTTTTTCGGTCTCATCGTGGCATCATCGGTGATTATGTTCGCTGACATCAAGGGCTGGAAGATAAAGGATGTGATTTTCGCAATCATCGGAGTCGTTCTCGGAGTGGTCATCTGCACACTCAGTCCCACTCACACGACAAACGATATGTGGTTTATCTTCATCTGCGGTGCCATCGCTATGTGCACTATGATCCTCCCAGGGATATCAGGAAGTTTCATTTTGCTGATTCTCGGAAAGTACGACTACATTATGAGCGCGCTCGACAAACTTGACATCCCCGTGTTGCTGGTGTTCGCCGTTGGAGCCGTTGTGGGCATTCTCGCATTCTCCAAATTCCTCCACTGGCTTCTGAAACATTATGAGAGGCCGACTCTGTTGATTCTCATCGGCTTCGTCGTCGGCTCCCTCATCAAGGTTTGGCCTTGGTACGACAAAAGCGCCTTAGCGGCCGCTGACGGACTGACCTTAGCCGCTGACGGTTCTCTGCTCACAGCGGAAGGGGCGGTGGCCAATCTCCACATCCCGGGCGCAATTATCTGGGCCATAGTCGGAGCAGCCTTCGTCATCATCCTCGAGTACATCGGACACCGCTCCGCCGCCAAAGCTGCCGGCTCAGCCTCTGCCTCCTAAGCGTCTTCAAGCCCATCTGACGTCTACGAATAGCCCTTCGTCCTTGGCCTCGCCACTCCCTCGATACTTCTCGTTGCGTCTTGATTGCAGTCACCGCAGACCTGATTGCGTTTGGCCCTTGTTGGAGAACTCTACTGTACGGAAAGAGGAGAATGATTAAAAATAGAGGTTTATCACTAAAAATCTTTCAATAATAGAAAAAAGTAGTATCTTTGCAGACACTTTGATCCGAATTGTCAGCGCAATTCACCTCAAAGTCGGATTGGTTCGGTAGCTCAGCTGGATAGAGCAACAGATTTCTAATCTGTGGGTCTTGGGTTCGAATCCCAACCGAATCACTAAATGTGTTGATTATGAAGCTGTTGCCGGGTGTTTTTCCGCAACAGCTTCAGTTTTTTTTACTGTTCGTCATTGTGGCTCACCTACCCGAGTTGACGGAGAAAGTGATATAATACACACATTAGGGGCACCCCAAACGGGGTGCCCCTAATGTAACTAAATAGCTGCGGTACAACAGCTTAGACTCTCTGACCGTAAGAGCGGTCAGTTGTGTTCACGGTGATCTTGTCGCCCTGATTGATGAAAAGAGGAACCATAATCTTGGCGCCGGTCTCAAGAGTGCATTCTTTCAAAGCACTTGTGGAAGCGGTGTTGCCTTTGACTGCAGGCTCAGTGTAAGTCACCTCAAGAGTAACATAAGTAGGAAGTTCGCAAGTCAGACATCTTTCATCCTCAACGATGAACATCATCTCGACGTGCTGCCCTTCTTTCATAAGGTCGGAATTCTCAACGACAGTCTTTGGCAGATGAATCTGCTCGTAAGTCTCTTCGTGCATGAAATTGAAACCCTCCTCATCTCCGTAAAGGAATTGGTACGGACGTCTTTCGACCTCAATAGTTTCAATCTTAGCTCCCGCTGTAAATGTGTTTTCGAGAATACGACCATTCTCCAGATTGCGGAGTTTTGTCTTAACAAAAGCAGGCCCTTTTCCCGGCTTAACGTGTTGAAACCAAACAACCATGCAAGGTTTTCCGTTAAAGTTCAGGTAAAGTCCGTTTTTAAAATCAGCTGTAGTAGCCATAATGTAAAATGTATTTGTTTTAAATTTTATTACTTTTCATTAAATCGTACAAAAATAGCCATTTGGAAGCTAACTCCCAAATTTTCATTGACAAGAAGGTCCGTAGGATGATGCCTGCTGGTTAAGATCCAGAACAACTTTCGCAACTTTGCTCAGCAGCCATTTTGGCGTGGAAGTCGCACCGCAGATCCCGACTTTGTCATCAGGACCGAACCAGAGCGGGTCCAGAGCATCTGCGGAATCAATGCTATGGGTTTTTGGATTGAACGACTTGCATAGATTGAAAAGCACCCGTCCGTTAGAACTATCCTTACCCGACACGAACACTATGACATCGTGACTGACAGCGAATGCGCTCAGTTGTGAGTACCTTGATGCGACTTGAGAGCAGATCGTGTTGTGAACAGTCAGCAAACCCTCCGGAATCGCGCAACGAAGTATCCCGCATATCTCCCTGTATTCGTCAGGACTCTTGGTCGTCTGCGAAAAGACCTCCACAGGCTCTTTGACATCAATCCTCCCTGAACGAATGGCATCCAGAAGCATCTCTTTGTTCTCAATGACAACGGCATCGCCCCCGACCTGGCTCACAAGCCCGATCACTTCAGCGTGTCCGATCTTTCCGAAAATAATGATTTGTCCGTCAGAGCCGTTGGAATGGAGCCGGGAATAAGTGTCCCGTATTCGTTTCTGAAGACGCAGAACCACCGGACAAGTACAGTCAATTACGGAATATCCTTTCCGAGAGGCTAGTTCGTAGGTCTCCTTAGGCTCTCCGTGAGCCCTGATCAGCACAGTAGCCCCCTTCGTTAATCTTTCCGAAAGCGACACTATCGTCACAAGCCCCTCGCTCTCAAGTCTTTTCAACTCCGCATCATTGTGAACTATAGCCCCGATGGAATACAGTCTTTTTCCGGGATTATCCGAAAGATACTTTTCCGCAAGACTGATCGCCCTGATCACCCCTCCGCAGAAACCGGACTGTTTGTCTATTTCCACACTTATAGCCATAGGCAATCTACTCAAGAATCCCGAATTTCCCCTGAATCAATCCCTTAAGCCAGATTACCTCCTCCTTGAGAGAAAGATTGGAATTGTCCAGAACGAAAGCGTCGGCCGCACGGCATAGCGGCGAATTCTCCCTGTGCGAATCAATGAAGTCGCGCTCCTCGATGTTCTTCATAACTTCCTCAAACACAGGACTTTCCCCTTTAGCCGTAAGCTCGTCGAAGCGTCTTTTGGCCCGTATCTCCTTTCCTGCCGTCATAAAAATCTTAATCTCGGCATTCGGAAACACCGTGGTTCCGATGTCCCTGCCGTCCATAACAAGCCTTTTCCTGATTCCGAACTCCCTGAGTTTCTTGTCCACGAAAGATCTCACAAACGGCACGGCAGCAATCGGGCTTACTTGAGAAGACACTCCCAAAGATCTGATTTCCTTCTCCACGCACTCAGTCCCGATGAAAGT
>Ga0172377_10006104_pt1 | contig 12405 bp, 11 predicted proteins | sample Pumphouse3metaG_FD_119749 | JGI IMG/M metagenome (GOLD analysis project Ga0172377, IMG submission 119749) | Leachate microbial communities from a municipal landfill in Southern Ontario, Canada - Pumphouse #3 metaG | ecosystem: Engineered > Solid waste > Landfill > Unclassified | place: Canada... | reverse complement strand
CGTCAGGATCCGCACCCAGTTTTACAAGACTGATCACCGTATCTCTGTCCATGTAACTTGCTGCCTTTAAAAGTCCCGTATTTCCATTTGAGTCTCTTGTATCTATATCCATTCCGAGATCGAGAAATATTTTTAATATATCTATAAATCCATTGGACGCGGCTATGTATACCACATTGATGTTGGCATCGGCGACTGCATGGGGGTCGGAACCAAGCTCCAAAAGCAGCCTGACCATACTGATATCATTATGTCTGACTGCATACATGATCGGGGTCCAGTTATTACATTCCTTTGCCTCAATATCCCCCCCCGCCTCAACGATCGCCCTTACTGTTTCAAGACTTCCTCCTGTGACGGCGGCAACCATCACATAGTGTTTACAGTCTTTTTCCGGATTGTGTACATCTGCGCCTGCGTTCAGAAGAAGACATGCTGATTTATAGTCTCCGCTGAAGGCGGCGCAGGAAAGGGGGGTAAAACCGTTGCTGTCATGTATATTGATATCAGCGCCAAGTTCGATCAGCAGCCTTACCCCTTCGGAATCCTTGCCGTCAGCGCATATGTTCAGGGGCAGGTATCCCAATTCGCTTTCCTTGTTGGGATCGGCTTTTTGTTCAACTATAAGTTCCCGTACCATTTTGTGATCGCGATAGTTGCATGCCGCGCATAATCTGTCCGAAAGACTGTCTGTATTATGAGACATAACACATCCCCCTTTTTATAAGCTCTTTTTCACAAGTTGTTTTTACGGGAAAGGGGGCTTAAAGCCCCCCTTCTGTTTATGTTTTATTCCAGAAAGCGCGTATTCCAGAAAGCGCGTCAGATCTCCATTTCTACCGCGACATTCTTTTCGGCTGCGTACATATCCGCCCATCTGCCGGCAAAAGCATCGATATCCGAGTTAACGGCATCAAGTTTTCTTGCCGCCTTGTCCGGCATCCAGTCAATCTCAAGCGGAACATCTGCCGGGAAGAGCTCGGCAATGCGGGACTCAAGGAGGTCTTTTATGCTGCCGAGCTTCTCCTCTTCATTGTCGTCCGGTTTGATCTTGTACAGCCATGTCCTGGTATATGTCTCGAGCGGAGATGATGCGGGCGTAAAGAGCTTGAAAATGCTTTTTTTCTGGGCTCCCCGGCCGAACTCTTCCCCGAGATCATAGAATCCCCTCGAAACTGGATCGAGATCATCTATTATAGAATCATCTTCCATTGATTTTTCTTCAAGAACTCCTCCCGGCACAAAAGTGACAGGCAGCTTGACGTATATGCCCGATGTTTCGTCTGTCTTGTCCTGCGGATTTATTCTGCGCTTCGTGACCTCGATCCTGTATCCGGAATCGGGATACTGAACGGGGAATTTATTCTCGCCGGTCTTTTCCGTATACTTCCTGCTTACCTCATACGCTATGCTGTGGCGCTCCGCCAGTCCGGCGGCCTCAGAAGTATGGGGGGCCGAGAGATGCAGAGAAATGTAGCTTGTTGAATTGCCGTTCGGAAGCACAGTCTTCCAGTCAGGATAGCTTTCAAGCGTCTCCTTGATTGCTTCGTAAAGCGGTATCGGGAGTTTTTCACCGACTACCTGAATATAGACCGAAGGTTTGTTGGCATACGGCACTATCCTGTTCTCTATTTTCATACTGCGCTTTTTTTCCATGCGCCTGTCTATATCAGATTGTGCCTTCTGTGATATAAGATCTGTTTCCTTTATCAGCTTCTCTGCAAGGATACGATAGTCTTCGCCAATGTTTACCGGTACAAAATCCTTCTCGTAAAGCGATTTAAGGAAAGTTCCTATCTCACCCGCAGTCTGTCTTGCTTCTTCAGGACTTTTCATCCTGATGTTCAGCTGCTGTGTATTGATGGTCTCGAGCCCGAAGGGATCGGGATATCTGACCTTTGAATTCTTCCTGCTGTCTATAAGCGTCGCCGCCGCACCGAATTTTTCAGCCAGCGCGTTTAAGACGGCAGTCTCAAGCATCCAGTGGAGCCTTGCCTGCAGCCATCCGAACCTTACGGATACATCCGAGTCCTTTGCAGTGACATATGGAGCCCCCGCCCTGAGCTTAAAGGGCGAAACGGGGAATGTTTTTGCATTGAACACTCCCGCCGACTCAAGTGCCATTCGCGGGGTCTTGGAAAAATCTTCTCCGAATACCTGCTGGGCAAGCTTGCCGTAATAATCCGAAATATTCCTGAAAGACGGAGTCTCGCCCGACTGGGATCTGAAAAGGGGGCTCAGGTAGGGAGAAGAGAGCGGCAGGAACGCCCTTTCCATCCAAAGTTCAGATTTCATCCTCATTGAATTTCGATACCCGAGCAGGGCGTCCATACATTCAGTCATGGCGGGAACGGCTGCCGGCGCCTTTGCTTCGACAGCGCCCTTCGCGCCGATCAGTGCGGGCAGGAGGGAAAGGTCATATGGGTCGTTTTTTACCCTGGCAAGGGCGGATTTGAGATCCGGGATCGAATCGATGACAGATGCCGGTATCGATTTTTCAAGTTCAGCAGCCATCTTGCCCGGTTTGTCCATTGAGTCCGTGGGGCGGCTCTGTTCAAGACGCGCCTTCCACATTTCCGCACAATCACCCATTATCTCCCCAAACATTTCGCCGTACATACCCAGGATCTTGTCTTCCGCCTCCCTGAAGCCACCCTCTCCGGAAAGCAGGTACTGGGTGCGCGGGTGTACTTTCCCGTCTATTTTAACTTCTGATATTGCATTAGCCGAAGTTAAAGCCTCGAGTGCATGTTCCGCCATTTTTCTCCACTGGCCGCTGAAGCTGCCCAGATCGCTGAAGGGCGGCAATGTTAAAAAAATCGAATATCCCGCTTTCAGATCCTTCTCGCGGCTGCCGTCTGAAACGGCAAGCACGGAATCAACGCATCTTGTTATCCATTCCGGTGATGCGGGGTCTTTCTTTGCCATATAGCATTCCTCCGTTTAAACAAGTTTTCCGCTTGTTTATTTATTTTTATTAATGCGATAATAATGATAATATATATTACGCATCTTTAAACAAGTATATTCATTATATCAGGATAATTCTATAGATAACAACAGGAAAATAACACAAAGGAGAGATATTTATGGCTTCAAAAACATTTGACTGCAGGCCCGGGGGCACACTCTTTACCAGCGACTGGCACTGCGGACTTTCGTTAAAGGGAAAGAGCCGCGACGAGGAGATAGCGGAGGTCCTGAATGACCTGACGGACAAGGCTGTGGCGCTTGCTCCAAAATCGATAGTGGTAGCAGGGGACCTTTCCGAAAGCTTCCGCTATCCGGGATCAGTCCCGTCTAAAATGATAGGGCGCGCCCTCTACAAGATGGCTGAGGAGATACCCGGAGCAAGGGTATTCGTTATTCCCGGCAATCACGACTGGGACGGACTGGATCTTATAGCCCTGAGCGAAAAGTCTAACATACATTTTATAAGAAGACCCGCCGCGATAGAGATAGGGGAAAAGACATACCTTATCGCGGTTCCTTATATGAGGAAGCATAACCTTGGCGCAAAGACATATGACGATATAATAGGCGAACTTGCAGATTCCGTACCGGAGGGCTCAAGGTGTGTAGCTGCAGTGCACGCGGCATTCGAAGGCACCGTTCCGGGACTAAGTGAGCCCGCCGTTACGGCGCAGGCATTGAACGGTCCTGTAAAAAAACTGTTTCTGGGACATATACATATGCATAAGCAGCTTTCACCCGATGTGTTCTACACCGGAGCGCTTATAAGGAATACCTTCGGTGAAGAGATGGAAAGATCGGGCATGTGGTACCTCGACGATAATTTCAGGGTGACCGACATACCGCTGTCCGGCGCACGCAGGATGGAGACGGTCTCATTCGAGAACAGTTCCGCTGTCATGGACGGTGATCTGGAGGGAGAGCTCGTTGCTCTTATAGCCAACGACCCCGATATTATGATAAGGATAAGGATACCGGGCGCATCTGCTTTTGCTGAACAGATTACGGAGATAGTCAAAAGGGTAGAAGAGGAATATTCTGAACCCGGAAGAAACGTTATTGTTTCCGACTTTGCAATGGCCAAAACCGACAGGGAGAAACATACAGACCCCGATCCTGTCTTGGACATCAGCGGCGAACCGGGTGCCGTGAAAAATATAGCTGAACTTATATCTGTCAAAAGCCTCTGGAGCGGGTACTGCAGAGAAAAACTCGAATCGGGCGGCATAACCGAAAGCGAGCTCGCCGCGGTCGAAGTGTGCGGAGAAGCGCTGCTTGCCGGAGCCGAAGCTGCTGAGATATGGGAATCGATGAAGGCCGGGAAATTTACTGAAATATCGCAGATGACTGAAACAGAAACTGGAGAAGATGAACCTGTCCCCGTTATGCCGTCAGGTGAACCAATAAGACTCAATAAAGAGGATCTCGAGGATATAGAGCTGGATATCGATATTTAACTGTTGTCTGCCGCAAATGCAATATTACAGGAAGGAGGCTTAAGCCTCCTTTTTTAATTGTAAGCAAAAAAAATTAAAAATAAAAACATTGTTTAACAACTAACGTTTTCGTATAATGGTAGTACGGAATATTAATTTATAAAAACCCAATATGTCATAAAGGAGGTATTGGTATGTTCAAAAAAATTATTGTGGCGGTACTGCTGCTGCATGCAATGGCTTCGGCATCAACTGCCGGATCCCTGATACTCAAGGTCACCGATTCATCATACAAGCCCCTGCCCGATGTAAGGGCAACGGTAAGGGCGGCCGGACATTCCTGGCGGGGATATACCGACAGGGATGGGGTCCTTCGGATAAAAGACGTACCTGAAAACGAAAAGTTTGAAATTATATGGGACAGGGGAGATGCAGAGCCGATCAGGACACAGGGGATGTGTTTCCCGTCCGGCGGCGCGGATCTTCCGGTAAGTATAGAGTATGGCATAGTACATAAAGGAGACCATTATGCAGTACGGATGCCATCCAATCCTACGACCGGATATGAGTGGGAGATGCTCTGTCAGGACCTTTCGGGATCCCTTACATACATTGATAAAAGCTACGAGACTTCTGCAACGCGCCCCGGCTCGAAGCTGAAGTGCGGGACAGGGGGAACGGAAAAATGGATGTTCAAGGCTACGGGCCTTGGCAGGACACAGGTATTGTTCGGATACAAGAGGAGTTGGGAAAAAGAAAAGACTCCGATTTCATACCATATATGCACAGTAATGTCGAGAATCGTCCACAAATAAAAACTATAAATATTTTTTCAGAAGGTGGTAATAAATAATGAAGAAAATCAAAATATCAGTTATCTGTGTGTTATTTATTCTTTTTGCGCTTGCTGCACCGGCGCTGGCAGCGCTTGTACAGGCTCCGGTGAACCCGGATTTCACGCAATATATCCTTGGAAAATCTGCCGAAACAAAAAAGCTGCTGTCGCCTGCCGGTAGGAAGGCTTCCTTTGCGGGCAGGTCCCTGTCTTCGGACACGCTTCACGGAGGTGCCATTCCGGAAGTATTTGACACATCCCATATAAGAACAATACGGGCAGCATTGAACGAAAAGACAAGAGATGCGGCACTGCCCGCCGAGTTTGACCTTAGGACCAACGGAGACATGACGGGAGTAAGAAACCAGAGGGTATACAGCACATGCTGGTCATTTGCTTCCCTTGCCTCTGCGGAGTCCGGAATGATCGTAAACAACGAAGGCACAAAGGATCTTTCGGAAAAACATCTGTCATATTTTGCCTATACCGACGAAGGGGATGAGACCCCATCATTTACAAAAATTTTACTTGATCCGGAGGAGGATGATATTTACGACCAGGGCGGCAATGTAAGTATTGCGGCAGCCATTCTTGGAAGGTGGACAGGACCTGTCGATGAGATCTCATGCCGTTATCCGGAAGAGGGGGAAGATATAAGAGACTCGGATCCGTCCGTCTCAACCGCAAGGGTCGGTCAGCTGCGTCACGTCTACAGGCTCAGCAACAGGGACGGGAGCGGAAATATTGACAATACGGAAGTCAAAAGAGCCGTAATGGATGGGGGTGCGGTATATGTAAGAATTTGCTGGGACAACATTCATTATAATGAAGATACATTTGCATATTTTGCATCATCTGCCATGGGTACCGGAGGACATGCTGTTACCATAGCGGGATGGGACGATAATTTTGCCGCTGAGAACTTCAGCGAGGGTGAAAGACCTTCAGGACCCGGAGCATGGCTTGTTAAAAATTCCTGGGGTCTCGAATGGGGAGAAGCCGGATATTTCTGGCTTTCTTACGAAGATGCCAATATCAGCCAGATCTCACAGTTCGGCATCAAACCCGGAACTGAAAGAAATCTCTATCACCGCCAGTATTCATATGATCCGCTCGGTATGGTGAATGCTTTCGGAACAGGAAACACTACCCTCTATGTTGCGGCTGTTTTCCAGACCGAAGGCGATACCGGGGACAATATACCGGAACTGGTCAAGGCGGTTGGGTTTTACGCAACAGCTCCCGGTCTTTCGTACAGGATCGAGATACGTAAAAATGTCAGTGCCAATAACCCTTCAAGCGGGACGTCTGCCGCAAGCGTACAGGGAACTTTTACCTACGCCGGTTATCATACAATTGAATTCCCGGAGGCTGCAGCAATTGTCAAGGGAGAGCGTTTTTCAGTTATAGTGAGGGTAACAGGAAGTGCTGACTACACAGACCTGGCACCTGTCGAAGCCTATGAGGCGGAGTACAGCGAGGCTGCCTCGGCAAATGCAGGTGAGACCTTTTATTCTGTTGATGGAACAAACTGGACAGATATTTATACAGTAGATGATACCGCAAGCATCTGTATCAAGGCTTTTACAAACGAAGTCATACCGTCCAAGGCATCAAATCTCCTGCCAACTGAAAACACTGCAGGGACCTCACTGAATGTTTTGTTAAAAACAAGGGCGTTCCAGGCGACCAACGGAATAACACATGCCTCTACCCAGTGGCAGGTAGGAATAAACAAAAATTTTGAAAACGGGATAGTGCTTGATACCGGGGACGATGACGAAAATCTTATTGAATATACGGCTGCAGACGGGACACTTGATTATGGGACGACTTATTACTGGCGCGCCCGTTTCAAGGGATCCAACGGAATCTATTCAGACTGGTCTGATGCCACTTCGTTCAGGACAGCGGGAGCTCCGTCAGATTCATCGGGCGGGGGAGGCTGCAACACAGGCCTTCTGGCACTTCTTGCAATATCAGTTCCTGTCCTTGTTTTAGCGGGGAAACGCAGGTAACAATTGATCCGCCGAAGGGGTTTTACTCTGATCGAGGTCCTTCTGGCGACAGGGCTGGCCGCCGTGATATCGGCGGCCGTCCTTGTCCCTATGATCTATACGGTAAATTCTCTTGAAAAAGCCAACAGTGAATTTGGAAGAAACAGTGATGCCGGAATTGCTGCGTCGGTAATATTTCGGGATATCAGAAATTCGTCCCAGGAACTTCCGGGCCCTGTTATAAAGACCGAAATAAAAAACAGCCTTGCTGTAAAAAACGACGGCAGGCTGACAGTATGGACAGGATCCCCTTCCAATGAAGGTAAGCCTGCCGGTGCAGTGTCTTACAAAGTACTGACGAACACAAGCGGAGAGGGAACATCTCTTTACAGATGGATACTGCCTCCCGATACCGCAGACAGCAGCAGATCCGGAATATTTAAGGATAAAAGTACCACCTTATCGGGTCCGGCGGAAAGAGATACAGAAGAACTTCAGTATAAAGAAGGAAAGCTTATCCTAAAAAATATTGAAGGAATAATTTTTGAGGCATTTGACGGAACAGAGTGGAAACAGGAATACAGCGGAGCAATTCCTTCGGCTTTTAAGATAAGGATAATCTCGGCAGGCGGGGAAGATGTATATGAAGAGACGTTGCCTTTTACGCAATAATAACGGTTTTATCCTTGTCTCTGTTCTTATGTCGACTGCACTGCTTCTGACCGTAGCGACCGGGTTGGCATGGACTGCAAGAAATGCTCTTGCCGGAGCATCGTCGATACGTATAGCAGCAGAGACGAGAAGCGCAGCTGAAACAGCACTCTCAGAGATAGGACGTCTTATAATTGCGGATCTGAATCAACACGACTCTTACAACGAGCCCCTTTATTCACCAACTGAACCCCTTGATATAAGGGTAGGAGAATACAGGATACTTGCAGTTGTAGAACCTCTTGACGGCAAGATACCGCTTCGGGGGCTTTTTCTTCCTGATGGTGTCACGATAAGATCCGAATATGAGTATCCGTGGCAGAAAATATGGGAGGAGATCGGGATGGAGGGTATGGAAGCTGTCGCTGCTGATTTTATGGACTGCGATACAAAGCAGCGTCCGGGAAGTTTTGAAGCTGAAGGATGGATAAATCGCCCTCCGGCTCATATATCGGAGATGAAGCTGATAGATGGGATAAGCGATCTGACAATATACGGAGGCCCCGATGATAACCGCAGCCTCTCTCTGTATTTCGATATTTACGGAACAGAAAAAATCAATATCAACACAGCCCCGATACATGTGATAGCACTGCTTGACAGAAGAATAGGCACAGATGCAGCAGAATCACTGGCATATTACAGGCTTAAATATCCTATTGAAAAGATAGATGACCTCAAAAAAGTTCCGGGGTTTCCGGTTGCGGTCATCTCGAAAATAAAGAACATCATAAAATTTAAAAGCGATCACTTTTTTATAAAGATGACGGTAGAAACGGAAAACAGTGAAACAAGAAATTTCAGAATAACGGTAAAAAAAGAAGGCGGTACTGTAAAAACGGTCCGGTGGGAGGAATAAAATTGGCTTTTAGGTTTTTTACATCCGGAGGCACATCAAAAGAAAAGAAAACAAATACGGCTCTGATGATATTCAGGACACTGTCAGTACGTCCCTTCTCATATCCGTTCTCGTCGCCCGTTAAGGTCAGAGAGGCCGTAACTATGGAACTGAGATCCATGGTAGGGGATGGAGCCTTGACTTTTGCAGCAGTGCCATTTTTTATTTCCAGAGAAAAAAACAGATCTTCGGGAAGTTCCTTTATCGTTTCGGAAGAGGAGATAATTAAATGTGAAAGAGAGCTGCCGGACGGAACAGCTATGATCCCGGCACCTATGGCGTTCGTTAGTGAAGTTCAAGGCAATGGACTTATCGTATGTATAAAGAATGGTCTTTCTGGAATTTATTTCAAGGACAATGTGATCGAGGCAGCAAGGTGGATGTCGGAAGGTACATCCCCGGAATCTATGATCCTCTGGTTCAAAGAATATGCGCGCTCACAGGGAAATGAGATATCAAAGGTATCTGTAAAACATATGGATTCACTTACGGAAGATGAGGTCAAAACTTCGCTTTCAGAGAGCGAAAAGTTATATTCTCAACTTGAAGATTTTTCAATTTCAGTATCAGCGGCAAAAAATTCGGCAAGAAAAGACGCGCTTATGACTTACGCACTGGCAATATCAAAAACACTTATGATCACCGGGGCGATATTTATTTTTTGTTCCTTAGCGCTTCTGATGCAATGTTTAAACAGCAAGGATACATTTACATCACTGCCGTCTGCAGTATATATAAAAGCATTCGGTGAACCAAGCTCAGCTCCTCTCAGGACTGCGCTCAAAAAAGCCCGTGAAATAGTGGACTCCGGCCCTGCACTTAATTTTAAACAGCTGGTAGGAGACATATCTTCTGCTGCCGGTCAAAACGGTCTCTCTTCGGTACATCTTGACAGCCTGAGATACGGCAGAGAAAGATCTGAAATACAGGGAGAAACAGAAGATGCGCATACTGCCGAACTTTTCAGGGATGAGCTTACTGCACTCGGATACGAGGCAAAGATCACCGATATCAGACAAATACCGGAATCGGGAATGCGGTTTGCCATATCACTTGAAAGGAGAAAAACCAGATGAGTATTATTCGTGATCTGACAGAACACCCCGATTCAAAACGACTGTTTAAAAATCTGTCTGTTGCCTCGGCATTATGGAGCCTGGGAATAATTTTCTTCTGTATTTCTGTGTTTGCGGTAAATGGATACCAAGAAAACCTGGCCGACGCAGACAGCATAATCAGAGCCGCAGCAAAGGTCAGGTCCTCGCCGGGCCAGATTATGGGCAACAGAGAACCTCTGTCTGAAATATCGGAGATCATTGATAAGCTTGGGATAAAACAAAACGTGACACAGCTGGGAGCATCATCTTCAGGACTTGTTCTGGCAGTGGCAGGGATTGATACCGATACATTTGCGTCTCTTGCGGAAGAAATATCGCATAAGGGGCTTTTAGTAAAAAGCGCGGAACTGAGGGCACTTTCCTCCGGAGGTCAGAGAAAGCTTTCGGTATCAGTATCAATAGGAGGAAAAGACGATGCGAATTAAAAAGCTTGTTAAATCAGCAGTAAGTTTTACGGCGGGCTCTCTGCTCGGACTGATGCTGTTTGTCCCCTGGGGGGGAGCAGCATCCCTTATGTCCGCTGCCGTATCATGCGAGGCCGCGGCAAAGGGAATAAAGCTTGAGATAACAGAAGCATCAGCTGAGGGTATATTCAGCCCCCGTTTTACGTTCAACGGAATAAAAGCTCATCTTGCACCTGTTTCCCTGAATATATCGCAGATAGAGGTACGACCGCATATTGTAAAGACACTGGCTAACAGAGATCTGTATGCATCGGTATTTGCCGGGAGTGGAAAGATTGACGGCAGACCGGTCGGAACAATTGTCTGGAGGTCGGCAAAAGCTGAATCTGTGGTCACTGAAGATGCCGTTGTCCTTAAAAACATAAAAACAGATGGAGACATTAAGGCCGAAGGATATATGGAACTGTCAAAGGACGGCAGGATCATAAAATCAGATATGGCAGTAACCGTCCCCCAAAAATTTGACAGTATAATAAAGGCAGTCTCCATAATAGGTTCACTTCCGCTGAAAAACAGCGCCCCCGGAGAATGGAGAATAAAAAAATGAATATCAGATATATGATCGGAAACATCAGGCGTAAGGTATTTCACAAAATGCACAGTGTCGAAGTTACAGGTATGCCTAAAGCGGCGATCTTTTCAGAAAGTCCGGGCGACAATGAAAAGATCCTCCTGTCTTTTGTATCCGGGTTTGTGATCACGATATGTATCTGTGTGTCCGCCTCAATATATATGGAAAAAATGACTGCTGAACTAAAGATAGAGGAAGCTTCCGGCATATCGTTGCTGAAACCGGATAATAAAGATCTGTCCGAAGAAACAAACCTTGAAGCATTCCGATCAGCGGACCCTTTTAAAACAAAAAGCAGCATGTCTGCGACAAAGGAACCTGTCGCTGTATCACTGAACCTTGAGGGCACATTATCCCCTTATGCGGCTTACCTTAACGGAGGATCGGGTCCTGAACTGATTATGAAGGGACAGGAATATATGGGATATATCCTTGTTTCAGTAGCCGGAGGAGAGGCGTCTGTCAAAAAAGATGGTGTCTTAACGACACTTTATATGCCATTTACATCAGCAGGGGGCAAAACTCCTCCGAGTGCGCCCAAAGTAAAAAAGCCGTCAGTGTGGAACAGGGAACCCGGCAAGTCCGTAACAGGAGTTGAAGCTGCGGGCCCCGGAGTTACAGGCGCACTTCCGCGTGAACTTGTTGACAAGCTCCTGATGGATCCTTATGAGGAACTGGCAAAGATCAGGATGATACCCGGAGAGGGCGGGATGAAAATAGCAAGGATCGCCTCCGACTCTATTCTCGCTTCTGTGGGAGTAATAAAAAACGATGTCATAAAAGCGGTAAACGGAGTGACGATAACGAACCTTGGAGATGCCACCAACGCAATAAATTCTATGATGAGCGGAACGAGGTTCGACGTGACGGTCGAGCGCGGCGGAGCTCCCGTGGAACTGAAGTACGAGGTCAGATAATGGCGCGCAGGAGCGGATTTACCCTTGCCGAGGTGCTTGTGGCTCTCGTGATCATTTCGACGGTCTCTGCAGCTGCACTGAAGCTCAGTTTTCTTGCCGAAAACTCGCTCTCTGAGGCAAGGGCTGAAAAAGAGCTCGTCAAATCCGCCCAACTGATCAAGTCTGAAATAATGCTCCAAAACATTTCAGATACAGGAACAAGCGGAGACATAACATGGAATTTTCAAAATGCAGAAGGCGAATTTATGGGCAAGGATTTTGGAAAGCTCGATCTCGGCGGCGAACCGACAGGAGCGGTGATCAGACCGAAGTACATGGAGCTTACAGTGACAAAGAAAAGTAATTATGGCGCTGAACGTACAATAAAACTATATGCTCCTGCAGAAAAGAGCATGAATGTACAAAAGAAAAGTGTGGGGCCGGAAAAAGAAAAAAATGTTAAACCAGAAAGGGACAGTACATCGGAAAACATCGGAGAGTAACGG
>Ga0172377_10006102_pt1 | contig 12407 bp, 18 predicted proteins | sample Pumphouse3metaG_FD_119749 | JGI IMG/M metagenome (GOLD analysis project Ga0172377, IMG submission 119749) | Leachate microbial communities from a municipal landfill in Southern Ontario, Canada - Pumphouse #3 metaG | ecosystem: Engineered > Solid waste > Landfill > Unclassified | place: Canada... | reverse complement strand
GGCAAGGATAGAGCGAAAAAAAGTTAATCATGTGCTGTGGTTATGCCCATGCAGTGTAAAGAGAAATCTTTATACTGATATAGTAAAGCACGTGGGGTATATGCCAGATTGGATTACGATATATGGAATAGAAAGTATATCTGCGTCTGATCGGGTGTACTTAGAGGTATATGATATAGTAAAAAATAATAATTGCTTTTTAATTGTTGACGAAAGCAATTTGGTAAAAAATAAAGAGGCATTACGGACCCAGCGAATTATACGGCTTGCCAAAAGTTGCAAATACAAATTGATATTAAACGGCACGCCGGTTTCTAAAAATGAAGCGGATATGTTCGCCCAGTGGTATATTTTGGATTGGCGAATACTGGGCTATCAATCGTACTGGTCATTTGCGGCAAATCACGTAGAGTATTGGACAATATTACTGCCCAATGGCAACGAAATTGAGGACCGAAACCGCATTAAACGAATTTTGGACGTAGACTATTTGACAGCCAAAATCGCGCCGTACTCCTATCAAATAAAAAAATCAGATTGTTTATCTGATTTACCCGCGAAACAATATCATCATATCGCCTTTGATATGTCAGAGGCGCAAGCGGTAGAATATGCGATCACAAAAGAACGCTATTTAGATCGAGTAAAAGAATGGAAAGCGGAAACGATTTACCGGCTGTTCACGGCTCTGCAACACGTCACAGCAGGGCGAAAAATCATCTCTGATATTGACGATCATATGGAGACAAAGCCAATGTTTCCGTGGACGGAAAACAATCGGATAACAACGCTGCTTGATGCAATAAATAATTACATCAAAGGCGATAAGTGTATTATATTTGCAAAATACAAAAACGAAATTGCGGATATAAAATCAGCGTTGACAAATAAATATGGCTCCGAATCTGTTGTCGAATTTACAGGGAATATAAATCAAAAAACTCGACAGGAAAATATAGAAAAATTTAGAGGTGATGCACAATTTTTTATAGCGAACAAAGCTTGCGGGGCATATGGGCTTAATCTACAGTTTTGCCACAACATTATTTATTATGACAATGACTTTGACTTTGCCACGAGAGCGCAGTCAGAGGACAGAATTCATAGAATCGGGCAAACCAAAGAAGTACAGATTTATGATATATATGTTAGATCAACAATCGATGAATTTATTATTGACTGTCTAGACGGAAAAGAAAAACTAGTCGACAAATTTAAAAGAGAAATAGACAAATGGAAGGAGCATAAAAATGAGCGAAAAACTGTACACAAACGTAAATGTATATGATGCAACCCAATATCGATTGAAATTTATTTTTGAAGAGTTTGATAATATTATCATTGCGTTCTCCGGAGGAAAAGATAGTGGTATTTTGCTTAATATGGTGATGGATTATATCGAAAAGAATCATATTAATATAAAACCAGCACTTTACCAGCAAGATTTTGAGGCCCAATATAAATGGACAACAAAATATGTCACCGATATGTTTGCAAAATACAAAGATAGGATAGAGCCGTATTGGTTTTGCCAACCAATGGCCGTAACGACGGCAGTTAGTAATTTTGAAATGTTTTGGTATCCGTGGGACGATGCTAAACCTGAAATATGGATCCGGCCCATGCCGGATATGTCATACATATATACGTTAAATAAAATGCCAAAAATAAACGATATATATTTTGGCGATTATTATAAATATCAAATGGACTATCATGCTCACGCCAATGCATTTGTGAGATGGTTTCGAGATTCCCACGGCGGTGGGAAAACTATCACATTGCTAGGCTTAAGAGCGCAAGAATCGTTAAACAGATATTCTGCAATTGTTAACAAAAAACGTCCCTATAAAAATAAAAAATGGATTACATGTGATTTTAAAAATTGTTATTCAGCTAGCCCCATATACGATTGGGTAACGGAGGATGTATGGACGGCGAACGCTAAATTTAACTACGAATACAATCATTTATACGATCTGTTTTACAAGGCGGGTGTCAGTATAAATGATATGAGGGTGGCATCGCCTTTTAGTGACGCCGCAAAGGGCAGCATAAATTTATACAGGGTACTGGAACCAGACACATGGGCAAAGCTTGTGGGCCGTGTACAGGGAGCTAATTTTGCTTCAATATATGGAAAATCTAAAGCGATGGGATATCGCGAAATAAAATTACCCGCAGGTCATACGTGGAAAAGTTATACAAAATTTTTACTTGCAACTTTGCCCAAAAAAATAAGAAATAATTATGTAGAAAAATTTTGCACCTCAATCCGGTTTTGGCATAAAACAGGAGGAGGATTTTCTGAATCAACAATTCAAGAAATCAAAAAATGTGGGTATAATATAGAAAAAAATGGAATATCAAATTACACAAAAAATAAAAAATCAAAAATTATTTTTCACGGGGCAACGCCTGATGATACAGACAATGTAACGGAAACATCGGATATCCCGTCATGGAAACGCATGGCATTTTGCATATTAAAAAATGATCATCTGTGCCAATATATGGGATTCGGTCTAACAAAACGGCAGCAAGACCGAATAAAATTCATAAAAAATAAATATAAAAATTTATAGGAGGGGAATTACTGTGGATAATTTTAAAAGCCCGGCATATAATATAATTGCAGTACCGATCGAAAAAATAAGAGCCAATGAGTACAATCCGAATTCGGTGGCTCCACCAGAAATGAAATTGTTGTACTTAAGCATAAAAGAAGATGGATACACAATGCCAATTGTTTGCTACTATCATGCAGACGATGATATGTATGAGATCGTAGACGGGTTTCACCGCTATAGCATCATGCTGAAGCATAAAGATATTTATGATCGAGAAGAAGGAAAAATTCCCGTGTCAATTATAGACAAGCCAATTGACGAGCGTATTGCAAGCACGATACGTCACAATAGAGCCAGAGGAAGCCATGACACGGACCTGATGAGTGGTATTGTTGCCGAGCTACATGAGATAGGACGTAGTAATGATTGGCTTTGCAAAAATTTAGGAATGTGCGCAGATGAAGTTATGCGGCTCAAGCAAATTACTGGGCTAGCGTCCTTGTTTAAAGATAATGAATTTTCAAAATCATGGGAACCAAAGTAAAACCAAATGAAAATTTCGGTTTACAAGCATTGATATATGCGGTATAATAAGTGTAGATACAAACACAAAACAAAGGAGGTGATCGCATGCAGATAAAAAAATACCGGCTAAGAAACAAACTCACCCAAAATGAGTTAGGGAAAAAGGTAGGTGCAACCCAGTCAAGCGTGACAGACTGGGAAAAAGGTAGGTGCTATCCTACGATGGATAAGTTAATAATCATGTGCAAAATATTTAAATGTACAATTAACGATTTAATAAAGGAGGAATAACTAGATGATCATAATAATAGGTATTGTAGCTTGGATAGCTGTGGTTGTTTTTACAGTTGGACTATGTCGGGCAGCAAAGCGAGGTGACCGAGAATGAAACGAAGAATAGTATGCGCCTCATGTGGGCGCATACTCACCGGGCTCAATTTTAGCCGTGTGTGGGACGAAAATTTGAATAAGGCAGTGCCGGTTTGCGCTGATACTTATGCATGTGAGTTTAAGTTTGTAAAAACCAATCAGAAAAAAATGAAGGCACTTGAAGACTACAGGAAGGAGCATGTGTTATGAATGAGATTGCAGATTGGATAAACGCCGAATATAACCGGCGATGGCAACCGGAACAAAAACGGATAGTAGATTGGGACGTAATCGGTTTAGCTTGTCTTGCGGTAATCGATATGATCGGTTTAATACTGGTTTTTTGATAAGGAGACGAAATATGAAAATTAAACATAAAAGACAGTCTTTTTTACCAAATGTCATTTTATCGAGAACATGATCGTTGGCCAACATGGGTAGACGCCATGGAACATTGCACACCAGATGTAAAAGAATGGATGATTGCAGCTTTAAAAACGCACGGTATCGATACAAAAAAATCCGCACCGGCTGCAACCGATACGGATAAGTAAAACATTCAAAACACACCATAATTATAACACAAAATAGGAGGTAGTTGGAATGATTGAAATAAAATACGAGAAGGTAATAATTCCAGCGCGTACATGGAAATTAAAGGGAAAATTTATCGACGAAAAAGAATATTATTATCCAGAGAAAAAAGGCATAAAAATACTAAAAATAATTGCTTTAGATTTAGATGAACTACCGGTAGAATATCTAAAACAAAGCAATGGATATATTCCCGCCTGTTGGGCAACGACACGGGATAATGAGGTAACTCTTCGTTTTTACACACCGCGTGGGGTAGAGGTAATGACAGAAGGACATTCATATAGTCCAGTTTTTTTTCACGAGTGGCTAAGGTACATTGCTAAAGCAAAAAACAGACTGGACAAAATAAGGGCAGAAATGAATAAAAAGGAGCAAAAATGGTATGGAGAGTTTGAGGTGAGAATATGACGGCGGAAGAGTTAGATAGTCTCGATGATTTTATTTGCAATGCTCATATACAACTTAACCGGGCAATTGATTGTTTAAGTGAAATACCTAAACGTGAAGAGTTGGAAGCAGGCGAAGGAATAGAAAAGACAAAGATGTGTTTGTCTAAATTGAAAAACGCATCAGAATTGCTTAGTTTGTATATTAGAAGGAGTGAATAAAGTGAAAATATTAAATATAAATCTCGAAAACTTTAGGGGAATAAAGAAAATAGATATTAACTTTGATGGTAAAGACACTGATATCTACGGTGCTAATGGAACAGGTAAAACAACCATTGCCAATGCAGTAAGTTGGTTGTTGTTTAACAAGGCAGCTACAGGAGAAAAAGATTTTAGTCCCAAGACAGTGGGAACACATAACTTGCATCATACTGCCGAAGCACGGTTCCAAGAAGATACCGGATCATTTATTACCTTGAAGAAAGATTTTTACGAATCGTGGAAAACAAAAAAAGGTTCAGCAGAAAAAACGCTAACCGGCAACAAAACTGATTATTGGATTGACGAGGTTCCGGTAAAGGAAAGTGAATACAATCGGCGTATTCAGTCGATATGTGGTGGAACATTAGAAGTGGCAAAAATGCTTACCATGTACGATTATTTCCCAGAGGTTATGAGCGTAGACGATCGCCGTAAGATATTGTTTGATGTATGCGGTGATTTAACCGATGACGATGTAATTGCCAGTACGCCGGAATTAGCAGAGTTAAACAGGTATTTATTGGTCCCAGGTACTATCGACAAAAAGTACAGCCCTGAAGAATACAAAAAAATAGCATCGGAGCAAAGAAAGAAAATAAACCATGACTTGGAAATGCTGCCAGCACGAATTGATGAGGTGACAAAAAGCATTCCGGCAGAACTACCAAACGAAATAACGATAAAGGCAGACATAGTGACGTTGAACAGGGAAATAGAATCAATTAATACTGCGATTAGAGAAATCAAAGATACTGATACCAATTCCCTAGCAATCCAGAAAGAAATATTACAAGCGAAAAATGATTTGGAAGAAAAACGTTCCCAGTTTTCTGCAAAGACAAACGAAGAGTACAAAAAAAAGTATACTCTGTTGGGTTTGGCGCAAGATGAGCAGCAGAAATTAAAAACAGAGGAACGCAAGCTTACTAGCAATCTTTCCGATTTAAAAGACAAGATTACTCGGCTTACCGCAAGCCGTGAAGCGTTGGTAAAAGAATTTACTGACATCCAATCCAAACAGTGGGATGCAGGACAAGAAACCTGCCCAACTTGTGGACAATCATTACCAACAGAAAAGGTAGAAGCTATGCGTGAGGAATTTAACCTAAATAAATCGCGCGTAAAGGAAGATATTAACCGTCGTGGGCAACTATGCTCAAAAGAAGTAATAAACGTCATGCAGAGCGAACTAGCACACATACAAAGAAATTTAGATACGAACAAAATCAATTATGATATGTCTACAGTAACATATGAAGAAATCAGCGCATCAATTCGCACTAAACCGACATTTGAAGATACATTGGACTACAAAGAAATCCAGACACGATTGCAGGAGTTAATGAACAAACAAAATGATACAAAAGATTCGCTAACATCCGTAATCGAAGTCAAGAACAAAGAAAAATCAGCTATATTGGATAAAATACAGAACAAAAATGTTGAACTATCCAGTATCGAAATAGCTAAGAAAGCAAAAGAACGTATTAAGGAATTGACACAAGAACAACGAAAAAGTGGTTCTGATCTTGAAAACATTGAGCAGGGATTATTTTTATGCGACGAATTCACTCGCGCCAAGGTAAGAATGGTAACGAATAATATCAACAGCAAATTTAGCTTGGTTCGGTTTAAATTATTTGACGATCAGCTAAATGGTGGACTGAAAGAACGATGCGAAGCAATGGTGCAGAATACGGTTGGAGAATGGATAGAATACCGATCAGCCAACACAGCATCGCAGGTTAACGCCGGAATGGACATAATCAGTGTTCTGTCAAGATTTTATGAGATACATTTACCCGTGTTTATCGATCGGGCAGAATCGGTTACTCACATTATCAATCCAGACGGTTTGCAATTAATACGATTGATTGTATCGCCGGAGCATAAAACATTGACAATAGAAAAGGAGTGAAACGAAATGACAAAAGGAAAAGAATTAAACAAGATAGAAAATACGCTTACAATGAGTGAACGATTTCAAAATAAAGTAATGCAGGAATTTGGCGGTAATATCGCCGGAGAACTACGAATGACAGGATACCAACGGCAATTGGTACAGGGATATTTTATCGTTATTGACAAGACATTGCGCACCGCCGAAGAAGAACGTATACGTAAAAATGAAAGCAATAAAGAACGACGTTATGACAACAGTCTGCCGTTTACGTGGACTAATGTAAATCTGGATGGATTATCCTTAGATGCTGTGCACTATGCACAGTTAGGACTAGATATGATGGAAGCAAATCATCTATTCCCTATTCCGTACAAAAATAGTAAGAAAAATAAATACGATATGACACTGATGCCAGGTTACAACGGTATTAAGTATATTGCTGAAAATTACGCATTGAATAAGCCAAAAGATGTACGAATTGAACTTGTACATAAAAATGACCATTTCAAAATACTAAAGAAAAATAAAGGAGTGGATATTGAATCGTATGAATTTGAGATTGTCGACCCTTTTGACAGGGGTGATATAATCGGTGGTTTCGGATATATTGAATACGACGATCCGCATAAAAATGAAGTGGTGCCAATGTCAAAGAAAGATATGGATAAACGAAAACCCAAATATGCAAGTGCCAGTTTTTGGGGCGGTCAGGGTAAAGAATACAAAAATGGAAAAATGGTAGATGTGGAAAAAGAAGGTTGGAAGGAAGAAATGTATACCAAGACCTTAATGCGCGAAGTCTTTTCCGCCAAGCATATTCCACGTGACCCTAAAAAGGTAGACGATGCTTACCAATACATGCATCAGCAAGAGTTGCGACTTAGTGCTATCGCCGATACGGTACAGCAAACCATCGATGTAGAAGCCAACAGCATACCTTTTGAAGATGCTGTTAAGAGAGAAGAACCAATGCCGGCAATCAACCACGCCGATACCGCTAAATGCACAGCAGAAAAAGAAGCAGAGAACAAAGCCAGAGTAGCATATGATTCTGCCAAGTCGCATGAAATAACAGAATCGCCGGATGATGAGATTGACAAAATTGGCGACGATGTGTTTAAAAATAAGGGATTAAATTTCTGATGGATATCAAGGTAATCGCATCTGGTAGCAGCGGAAATTGCTATAAAGTATCAGACGGTAGCACAACATTATTACTAGATGCAGGTATCCCGTTTAAGGAGATACAAAAAGGTGTAGAATGGAAAATGACTGCCGTTGATGGGTGTATCATCACGCACAGACACGGTGATCACAGTAAGTCTATTCCAGAGTTACTACGCCGAGGGTTTGACGTATATTCCAACAATGATGTATGCAGCCTTTTTCCGCTCGTTCAGAAGGTGTACCCGATGAAAAAATTTGTCGTTAAAACGTTTGAAATAACGCCATTTCCCTGCACGCATGATGTAGAGTGCTATGGATATTTACTTCATTCCACTGTAACCGACGAACGATTATTGTACTTTACCGATACCGCTTATGTGAAGTATCAGTTTTCCAATATCGATTATATTATGGCCGAAGCCAATTATTCGTTTGACGTAATGGCAGAAAATTCAAAAAGTGGACAACTGCCGTGGAATGTGTCCAACCGAGTACTTAGTACGCATATGAGTATTGATAATTTGATACGGTTTTTGCAGTCAAACATCATGCACAAAGTAAATGAAATATACTTACTGCATTTAAGCGATGCAAATAGTAACGCAGAAGAATTTAAATTACGAGTGCAAAAGGAAACCGGCGCAATTGTGTATGTATGCTGAAAGGGGTGATGAACGATGAAATCAATTATGCAGACAGAAAAACGATGCTACATTTGCACTACCATGCTAAATCTACATAAACACCACATATTCCAAGGTAAAAACCGAAAAACAAGCGAAAACAACGGGTTTACGGTATACCTATGTGGTGAACATCATAATATGAGTGATAATTCCGTCCACTTTAACCACAATATGGACAGAAAAATAAAAGAAGAATGCCAAAAGGTGTATGAGTTGAGACATACCCGCGAAGAGTTTATGGCGCTAATAGGGAGGAATTACCGTGAATGAGGTTAAATCGCTTTCTGTTGAGATTAATAGCTACGGGGTACCAACCATACTAATTGAAGTATCCATGGCAACAGCGGATAAGATAAACGCATTGATTGAGAAGATAAACAAAGGTGGATACGAGTTGACCATTGAAAAACCAAAAAGACAGCGATCACTCAATGCAAATTCCTATTGCTGGGTACTATGCGATAAAATAGCCAGTAAGATAAATTCAACGAAAGAAGAGGTATACCGGAATGTTATCCACGATGTTGGCATATTTGAAATTGTGCCGGTAATGGATAAAGGCGTAGAACGGTGGATATCTAATTGGGGACATAACGGTATTGGATGGATAGCCGAAGATATGGGTAAATCTGATCAAGAGGGATACACTAATGTTTGTAACTATTACGGTAGTAGTGTCTACGATAGTGCTGAAATGGCACGATTAATAGATGAAATCGTAATAGAAGCAAAAGAATTGGACATTGAAACACTGCCACCTGCTGAATTATCAAGATTGCAGATAGAGTGGGGAATAAAAGAAGTTAAGGCGGTGAAGAAAGTTAAACCAGAATTTGATCAAACAGAATGGCCTGGCAGAAAAGACGGTGAAACAGTAAGTGAATGGCACCATCGCATGCGAGAAAAAATAAACAGATTATTGAGATAATTATTCATATAGTGGGTTGTCATATATTTTAATTTACCACTTTTTTTATTGACAGAATGTACTTTTAAGTATTACAATAAGTATAGGGGGGCGAAAAAGATGAATTTTAAAGATTTAAGAAAAAGAAAAGGATTATCTCAAATGAAAGCTGCATCTAAATGTGATGTGAGCCTAACCACATGGATATTGTGGGAAAAATCAGTAAGCACTCCAACCGATGAAAATATGGAAAAGGTTAAGCGGTTGGAAAGGTTGCCGGACAAGAGAGGTTGATAGTATGGGAGAACGCAGGATGTTTTCAAAGACGATAATTGATAGTGATAATTTTCTAGATATGCCATTATCAAGTCAACTGCTTTACTTTCATCTTTCAATGCGTGCCGATGATGATGGATTTATAAACAATCCAAAAAGCATAATGAGAAATGTTCGTTGCAATGATGATGATTTGAAGCTTTTAATTGCCAAACAGTTTATTCTTCCCTTTGAGTCGGGAGTAGTCGTTATAAAGCATTGGAAGATTCATAATTACATTAGGGCAGATCGGTACAAGGAGACAAATTGTTTGGAAGAAAAGAAGTTTTTACAGCTAAATAAAGGAAATGAGTATGTTATTGGTATACCAAGTGACAACCAAGTGACAACCATACCGCAACCAAGTGGCAACCAAGTGACAACCATACCGCAACCAAGTGGCAACCAAGTGACAACCATACCGCAACCAAGTGACAACCAAGTGGTAGACAACCGGTATACCCAAGTTAAGTTAAGTAAAGTTAAGTTAAGTAAAGTTAAGTTAAGTAAAGTTAAGGAAGATCATAAGGGACCAATAAATAAAATTAATTACGCGGAATTTGTCTCCATGACCAATGAGGAGCATCAACGATTAATTGATAAATATGGAGATGATAAAACAAATGCCATGGTTGATATCTTAGATAATTACAAGGGAAGTAAAGGGACTTCCTACAAAAACGATTATAGGGCTATTTTATCATGGGTAGTAAAACGTTATGAGGATGATACATCAATAAACAAAATGGCAACCAAAAAATCAGCAAATCAAAGAGTAGCGGATGGAATAAGTGCAATGGAACTTGCTAGAGAATTAGAAAGGAAACGTGATAAAAATGGGTAAAATTGAAGACAGAACAGCCGTGTTGAGCAAATACAATTTGGTATTTCCAACGGCATTAAAGCCAGAAGCGATAGTCATGTATGCGGACATTTTAGACGATATCGAAGCAAACGAGTTAGATGCAATACTAAAAAAAATTAGTCGAACAAATACATTTTTCCCCTCGGTAGCTGAAATAATTAATGCTCATGAAAGTATGGATGGTGATGCCAATGGAACGCATGTAAAGTCAATTGGAGAGGCGTGGCAAGAGGTATTGAAAGAAATGCATGACGCGTTTGTTTATAGAAAACCAGAATTTAGCAGCAACGAAATAAAAAACGCTGCTATGGGTATGGGATGGATGGAGTTATGTCAAACGCTTGAATCCGATCTACCAACAGTACGGGCTCAATTCGAAAGACGGTACAAGGATGAATTGTCAAGGGAAAAGGATAAAAAACAAAATAATCACGTTTTGGGAGAAAAAAACAATAAACAATTATTTACCAAAAAAGTAAAGGAAATCGGCCATGCTTGATACGAGATTAAAAAAACGAGAGCTGCCACCGAATGTTAAAGAGGCGATGGAACAGGTTAAAGCGGGTAAGTGGAAGATGGAAACGGTACCGCTAGCTATCACACTGTACGCCAGACAATGTTTCCCCGACATAGAGGACAGGAAGATAAGAGAAGCTTATCAGGATATCCTGTTTGCGATGGAAGAGAACACTCCGGAGAAAGTAAACATAGGCGGTATTAGTGGAACAGTCGTAAAAGCACCCATTGGACTGCGGATTGACAAGGAGAACGGTATCATAAGCTCTTACGTCAAGATGGGAGAATGGTATCATGCGGAGAAAAAGGGTGAAGAAAAAGTAAATCACAGGAGGGATTAAAACGAGCATAAAATATGAATACGCATTTTACAGGGGCGATACTTTTATAGACGTGGGGACACTTGCGGATATAGCCAGACGGCAGGGGGTAAATGTGAAAACCTTGCAATACTACTCAAGCAGGGCAGCGAGAAAAAGGTACAAATATTACGATACAACTCCGTTTGTGGTAAAAGTTGGTAAAGTAAATTCGTACAATGCTATTAATTCAACTAATTTTGCCACTACATTTAATTTGTAATTACTTTATGACAACTTGTATAGGCAAACAACAAAAACGTCATACAGACAAAATTAGGGGGTTTTATAGTGGATAATAAATTGTTCGCTGTTATAGCAGGAAGGCCGGCGACAAAAAAGAATAGCGGCCGGATAGTGAAATTTGGTAAAAGAATGGCGCTGCTGCCAAGCAAAGCCTTTGAAACATACCAAGAGGTGGCTTTGTGGCAATTGAAAAAGCATAAAGAGCGGTTTGAGGTAAATGTCCATGTGCAGTGTAAATACTACCTGCCTAACAAAGCGCATTGGCCTGATTTAGTGGGATTACTGCAAGCGACGAGCGATATACTCGAGAAGTCGGGAATACTAGAAAACGATCGGCTGATTGTGAGTTATGATGGCAGCCGGATTATGGAGATAGATAAGGATAATCCGAGAGTTGAAATTTTTATTGAAAATTGGGAGAGTGAAAATAATGAATAGTTGCGCATTTGTTGGAAATTTAGGAAAAGACCCAGAAGTACGATTTACTAAAACAGGGAAAGCGGTTGCAAGTTTTTCGATTGGGGTTAAACGTGAATGGGAAGCAAACGGCGAGAAGAAAGAATTTACGGACTGGGTGAATGTTGTCGCATGGGGAAAGCTTGGGGAGTATTGCGGTAACAACATGGACAAAGGAACACGGGTTATTGTCCATGGACGCATGCAAACGAGAAGCTACGAGACGGCAGACGGAACGAAGAAATATGTGACGGAAATTATAGCTGATTTTGCGGC
>Ga0172377_10006101_pt1 | contig 12407 bp, 12 predicted proteins | sample Pumphouse3metaG_FD_119749 | JGI IMG/M metagenome (GOLD analysis project Ga0172377, IMG submission 119749) | Leachate microbial communities from a municipal landfill in Southern Ontario, Canada - Pumphouse #3 metaG | ecosystem: Engineered > Solid waste > Landfill > Unclassified | place: Canada... | reverse complement strand
ATTGACTGCTCGGGGATAGGGACTTACCCATCCGCTGCGCTACTGGGCATAAACTTCGAGCCTCAATCTCAAAATAAATAAAGAAAAACAGTCTAAAAAAAGACTGTTTTTCTTTATTTGCTCGGGGATAGGGACTCGAACCCCAATTAACAGGACCAGAACCTGTCGTCCTACCGTTAGACGATCCCCGAATAGATTTTGCTAATAACAAATAGAAGTATAAAACAAAAAATTGCAAAAGTAAAGATAGACAGAAAAACGTCAATGGATTTCATTCTTTTTTGCCTTTAAACCCATCTGCCTATTACAGACATTCGTTATAAATTTTAGAATCTCTTTTTGCGCATCTTCAAATATCAAGTAATATATGTTAGAATGAGTTATAAATATTAACAGAAAATCATATGCGTCTAGAAAACAAAGTTGCTATTGTAACAGGATCAGCCTCTGGCATAGGGAAAGCTATCGCGGAAATGTTCATAGCAGAAGGTGCTAAAGTCGTTTTTTCTGACATCACAGAAATTCCAGGTTTTGTGGAAAGCGAAAATGCCGCTTTTTGTAGGACTGATGTGTCTAACTCTGCAGAAGTAAATTCGCTCATCGCCTTTACAGTAGAAAAATTCGGTAAATTGGATATTTTGGTGAATGATGCCGGTATCGGACTTACTGACGAAATAGCCACTATGACAGATGAAACATGGAACAAAGTTATAGGGATTAACCTCTCTGGTGTTTTCTATGGTATCCGTGCCGCCTCCGATTATATGATAAAAAATAACATTAAAGGTTCTATCATAAATATGGCTTCTATATTAGGGAGAGTCGGATTCCGTACTGCAGGAGCCTATTGCGCCGCTAAAGGAGGGGTTAATCAGCTCACCCGCACTTCCGCACTGGAACTCGCCCCAAATGTCATACGAGTAAATTCGATTGCGCCCGGTTTTATTAAAACCCAAATGACTAAAAACGTTCAAGATAACGAAGCTGCTAATGCTGGCATCTCAGCCGCAACTCCTTTGGGGCATATGGGAGAACCAAACGACATCGCCTATGCCGCTGTTTATCTCGCTTCGGAAGAATCAAAATACGTCACCGGCTCAGTGCTTTACGTTGACGGCGGATGGACAGCACAATAGACAAGATAGCACTAACAAAAAGACGGATTTGTTTCCGTCTTTTTTTGTTTTATAGATAGAAACAAAAAGATAATCAATTCTCATCATCCTAGACAACAGCTTGAACGCATAGCTTGAATTAAAAAAATGCCAAAAACCATATAACAATAAAAATCCATACGAGTATTTATAGAGCCCTTACACAAGATTGTGTCCGAATAGATAGAATATAGATATTAATTATCAAAGAAAACTATGCCAGACAAGAGTTCTGTTTTTGCGCACGAAACGCGGGAGCAGGTTTGGATTTGCTTTTCAAGATTTGATTTATTGCGCGAGAACCGTGTATTTGACCAGTTTCCTTATAGTCTAATTTCAAGATAAAAACTTTTTATGGCAAATAAATATCATAATGAAAAATATCTTATCGAAACTTAAAAACGTTATGGACCGGGTCGGAGAACGCGCTCCCGCAAGAGATAAATATTTTCAGACACAATTATTTGAAGAATCGCATTTTAATCTTCCGCATTTTTCATTCGCAATTTATAAAATGTCAATACAAACATACAAAAACGCCCCCGAGCAGAGGACGCTTTTTATCATAAAAAACAAACAAATTCTCCTCACTATGACTTCAGATATCTCCTGATGGCTATCAAGCTACTAATAACACCCATACCGACACCGATCAAGAATAAAATACCACTGATGGCAAAAAGGTTACTTGTGAAATAATCGTAGAGGTAGAAACCTGGGAAGATATTTTCCAACCGCACAGACAAAGAAACCGCAGATAGATAAGAAATAATCAAAGTAATAATACAACCAATCACCCCGAAGACTGCTCCTTCAACAATAAAGGGAAGCTTAATATACCAGTTACTCGCCCCCACCAATCGCATAATTTCAATTTCCACGCGATGAGAATACATTGCCAAACGAATAGTGTTGAAAGCAATCAAAATGCTGATAAGCACAAACAAAATAGTCAAAGCGCTAATTCCGTTTCTAACATTATTAAGCGCGTTGGAAAGATTGGTAATAACAGTTCGGTTATCTTTGTAATCCACCTCCTTGATAATCGAGGTATAATTTTCATTACTGCTTAAATAATCGTCAACCGTCTCAAACTGTTCCAGCATATTGGTCTTAACGTTGAGCACGGCAAAAAGTGGATTATCGCCCAACTCTTCGATGCTCTGATTGATATATTCTTCATCCGCGTGCGCCGTTTGAAATTCTTCCAGCGCCTGTTCCTTAGAAACATAGACGACGTCCTTAACTTCTCCCATAGATTCCAAATCTTTCTTAAGGTCAAAAATCTTATCTTCAGAAGCATCATCTTGAAACTGAATGGAAATGTCAATCTTATTTTGAAATGACTGCAAAGTATAGCTCCCAACCGCATCAATCGCCAAACTAACCGTAACAGTAAAAAGCGCTATCACAATAATGATAATGGTTGCCATATTCAACCAGACATTCCGGGTTAAATCCTGAAAAGCTGAAGTTGTCAGTCGTTTAAAGCTCCTACTCCAAAGCATCATTTTTTATTTTTTAGAACTGATAAAATTATATAATGTATTTTCCTTTATCAAGCTGATCTTTGGCAATCCTACCACCATCAATTGTAATCACCCGTTTGTTAACAAGATTCACAATCTCACGATTATGCGTTGCCAAAATCACAGTTGTGCCATATTGATTGATTTTGGTAAGCAGCTGCACAATATCCCAAGTATTCACTAGGTCCAAATTCCCCGTCGGTTCGTCCGCCACGATAATGTCTGGTCTGTGCACTAACGCCCGAGCAATCGAAACCCTCTGCTTTTCCCCGCCAGAAAGTTCATCAGGATATCGACCCAGCTTTTCCGAAAGCCCCACGATGTCCACAACTTGAGGCACGTCATTTTCAATTTCCTTGTCGCTTTTTCCTGAAACCTCCATAGCAAAAGCCACATTCTCAAACACAGTCTTTTTATCGAGCAACTTGAAATCCTGAAAAACCACACCGATATGCCTTCGTAATATTGGAAGCTTATTGACTTTAATCTCTGTAATATCACGACCTTTGATAAAAATTTTCCCTCCCGTCGGTCTTTCTTCGGCAAAAATCATCTTCAAAAGCGTTGACTTCCCCGCCCCGCTCTGTCCAACAATTGAGACAAACTCCCCCTCCTTTATATGAAAGTTTATATCATTAAGCGCGACCCCGCTATCGTTGTATTGTTTAGAAACATTATCAAAAAGTATCATTTTCGATTCTCAATTATTTTCTTAGTTCTTCTCATTATTTGCTAGATGTTTTTAATTTGAAAACTTTTCTTTCATTGTATTCAGAAACTTTTCCGTTATTCCACTGCTGTACCGGACGCAAATATCCGACCACACGCGAATAAACCTCACACGGTTGCTCAATCAAACATTTGGGACAAGTAAAATGTTCTCCCGCCAAATAGCCGTGACGTGGGCAAATACTGAATGTTGGAGTTAGCGACAGATAAGGAAGAGCGTGCTTTTCGAAAATTTTCTTAATAATCAGTTTCGCCTCTTTACCGCTCGGAAGCCTTTCTCCAACAAAACCATGCAAAACTGTTCCGCCAGTATATTTCGTTTGAAGCGAATCTTGCAACTTAACAGCCTCAAAAAGATCGTCCGTATACCCTACGGGAAGCTGGGTAGAATTTGTATAATAAGGCACTTTAGCCTTTTTTTCTTCTTGTACTTTTTCTTTTACCGCCTTTGTCATAGTTTTAAAATTACGTTTTAAAAATATCTGGTCTGGGACAAATTTGCGATAGATATGTTCGGTCTTCTCTCTCGCATCTTATATCCTCATTATACATCATAAAGTTATTTTAAGGTAGTCTCGTTTTCCACCACTTTTTTCTCGGCCTTATTTTCCTTTAAGAAAAAGAAAAATCCGGCAGAAATATAAAATAATACGGATATAAATGTTAATAACGGGTCACAATATATGATTTTAACTGACCTATCGGAGCACTGCCTATACTTAAGTTGTCGTTTTTTAACTAGAATATTATTTTCAAAAGCGAGTCATAAGATATCAAATATACGAACCTCGGAACGGTTCATCAAACCTACAAAATAATATCTCCCGCTATGAAACCCTAACTTTTGTCATTCTGGTAAGAATCCCTTGTCCCCTTAACAATATCACAATATCTACTGTTTCAATTAATAAATAGTTCAAGGGATCCCTGCGGGATGACAAAGTGTTGGTTTTTGTTGCAGGAAAATAAGTTTTGTATGCTTGAGCTGTCTAATAAAAGATATAGGACTTCAGTCAAAGATATAAAAATATGCGAGTAAGAATCATATATTGCGCATACCCCCCAAATGCCAACTTTTGATTATAATAAAATTAACTCCTCAATCTCGCCTCGATAAAACTCTCGATGTCTCCATCCAGCACATTTTCCGTCTGCGCCGTTTCCATCTTTGTTCGATGGTCCTTGACCATTTTGTAAGGATGCAAAACATAGGACCGGATCTGGTTTCCCCACTCCGCCGATTTATACTCTCCCCGCAAATTTTGTTTGGCTTTCTCTTCCTCCTCTTTTCTCAGCGTATATAATTTTGATCGTAGCATATTCATCGCCTCTTCCTTGTTCTGCATCTGACTTCTCTCATTTTGGCAAGCTACCACAATTCCGGTCGGAATATGCGTAATGCGCACCGCTGAATCAGTCTTATTGACGTGTTGTCCGCCAGCACCTGACGAGCGATAAGTGTCAATGCGGATTTCTTCATCTTTGATTTCCACCTCAGAATTATCCACAACTTCTGGAAGCACCTCCACAGAAGCAAAAGATGTCTGCCGCAAGCTGTCGGCGTTAAAAGGTGAAAGACGCACCAACCGATGCACTCCTATTTCATTTTTCAAATAACCATAAGCATATTTTCCCGAAACCTTGAAAGTCGCGCTCTTAATCCCTGCCTCCTCGCCACGAGAATCTTGAATAATTTGCGACTTGTATCCTTTTCTCTCGCAATAGCGAAGATACATCCGCAAAAGCATCTCCGCAAAATCTTGCGCGTCCACTCCTCCAGCGCCACTACGAATTGTCACAATCGCATTTGCCCCGTCATATTTCCCATTCATATAAATCTGAAACTCGTTCTTTGAAAAGCTCTTTTCTATTTCCGCAATCTTATTTTCTATTTCTTCTCCGAGCGCCTCATCTTTTTCGCTCTCAGCCAAACTTGCCATTTCTTCCAAACCAAAAACCTCATTCCGAAGTTCACTCCAAAAAACAACAACGCTTTTGCCGTTCTCAATTTCTTGCATTGTCTTCCCTGCCTTCTCCGGCTCGTTCCAAAACCCCTTTTTCAGACTCTCTTTTTCCAGTTCCTGTACTTCCTTTTCGACTTTAACCAAGTCAAAGACGGTCACTTACGGCAAGTATACGCTTCTTCAAATCCTCAATTTTTTCGATGGTTTCTTTCATAAAATGATTATAACACGAAATTAAGTTATTAAAAATTAGCGAAAAAAGAAGGCCCTCAAAAAAGAATAGGCCTTAATAAATTCTAAAATTTTATATATCTCTATGGATTATATTTTTTCCACAAAGATATCATACAAGTCTGAAGCTGGCTCACTTCCTTTGATATTACCTCCAAAAAGTGGGCTTTTCTCTTTTTTTTTGGCCTTCTCATAACATACTCTAAAAGAAGGAAATCTACTTACGATTTTATTTGCAAGATCTTCTCCCGGAACTGAACCTAACAGAATTTTAGAACAGTCCTCTTTTTCAAAGAAGCCTTGCAGCTTACTTTCGGGAAAATAGGTCGCGAATACTTTAACCCATTTTTCCAAATCATTAACGTTATTCTCCCCAGAAGGAATGTTTTCTTCACTCATTTTTTCCACTCTCCATCTTTCTTTATTTTGTTTTTCCATTTTTTTGTTTTTATCGCCTTCCAAAGATGAGACATCTCTGATAGACGACTTTATATGATACATTATCCTCGATTTTAGTCAATCGCCATATCAAAAAACAGTCTATTAAGGACTGCCTCTACTACTGAGCCATCTGTCGGGATCGGACCGACGACCTGCGGTTTACGATACCGCCGCTCTACCAACTGAGCTAAGATGGCCAAAAAACTAAAAAATGCCAAGAACAAATCTTGCATATTCATATTATATTTTATTGGAAGATAGGTCAAGACGCACTGTTGACTCGCATGCCATTGATTCAATCATTCCAGTTAGATTTTACGTCTTCATAACACACAAAGATTTTTAACCTTATATGCTCCTTTTAAACGGACGCAGATTATAGTTGCCCTTTAATCTCCTTTTCAAACCGTTTAAAAAATTCCACCATAAAATCGTGCCTCTCCCGGGCAATCTCTTTTCCCGTCCGAGTAATAATTTTCGATTTCACTTTTCTGAGCTTGAAATAATATTCCAACAGAGCAGAATCTTCTTCCGTATAACTGAAGTCTCTGGCGTCTTTTGCCAACTTTTTCTCATTTCCCGTGTAAAGACAACAACTTCCCGCATTACCCGCGAAGAGAAAATCCCTAGCAATACCGACAGCGCCGATCGAGTCCAGCTTGTCCGCATCAAAAAGCACTTTTGCCTCTATGGTCTGCGGCCGATGCTCATTACGGAAACGATGCGTCAGGATGCAGTGCAAGATATTCTCCTTAGCTTCTTCTCCGATATCACAACCCTCAAGAATCGCTCTCGCCAATTTTACCCCCTCCTCAGCATGATCCAGTTTACCTTTGCTTTTTATCTCTTCCCGTCTACCGATATCGTGGAGATATGCCGCAATTTTTACGATACCCACATCCGCCTTTTCTTCTTTGGCGATTTTGACGGCAAGATTGTAGACCCTCTCAACATGAGTCCAATCGTGACAGCCGGAAGCGCCGACGAAAAATTCCTTAGCCTTGGCCCGGATTTCCTCAATCATCTTATTATCTATTTTCATATTTTGTCATAATTATTCAAAAAACCTGAACGCGCCAGGTTTTGTTAGGACAGAGTCGACTTATGGAGCGAATAACGGGAGTCGAACCCGTCTCTCAACCTTGGGAAGGTCGCATAATACCGATATACTATATTCGCAATTTGCCACTCAATTATATCACGCCCCTTTTCAAAAGCAACTAGCTTTGACTCGCGAAAAAATAATTCCACCATTTGATATAATTAGAAACGCTATTTTTCTGCTCTTCCTCCTTGATTGCCATATCTTCCGCGCTGAGAACTTTCTCATCAATCATCACAACCTGCTCCCCTTCCTCTTTCAAATTCAAACGCTTCCTCGCCTCCGCTTCTCTGTATTCATCAGTCTGATAATATTCCAAAAGTTGTGAAAGCTCGTAGTTGTCCTTTTCCATTGATTCTATCTCCGTCTTCAACGTATCAATTTCCTTCTTAATCTTATACTCACGATATAGTTCCCTGCTGAACGCCGATCCCAGTGAAAAAATGACGACCAAAACCAAAAGAGCTACCAGCTGAAACGGAAGTTTACCAAAAAGTTTCTTTTTTGCGCTATTTTTTTTAAACATTTTTAATAATTTATTTTTGCTTTATAAATAGATTTTACCCATTCGAGCAACAGATTGCCACATAATAATCAAAATATCAAAACTATCTTATTATAGACGGCGCACAATATTAGTGCTAAAATCCAAATAAAGATAAACTCAGAATTACGCTAATCACCGTTAATTTTTATTTAAACCTTAATCGCAACATCTTATGAAAAAGAAAAAACTGTTCAACGCTATAAAATTTATTACCGTTTCGTTAATCGGACTCAGTCTTGTCGTTTCTCTTTTTGCGCCCTTCTTCCTCAGCTATTCACAAAATTAATATAACATATTTTTTACAAATTAGAAATGACGAAGCCTCTACACAAAATTGTATCTGGCTATATAAAACATAGATATTAAACATCAAAGAAAACTATGTCAGACAAAAATTCTGTTTTTTGTGCGTGAAACACGGGGACAGGTTTGAATCTGCTTTTCAAAGTTTGATTTATTGCGCAGGAACTGTGTCTTTGACCAGTTTCCTTATAGTCTAATTCCAAGATAAAAACTTTTTATGACGAACAAACATCATAACGAAAAATATTCTATCGAAACTTAAAAACGTTACAGACCAGATCGGAGACCACGCTTCCGCAAGAAATAAATATTTTCAGACACAATTATTTGAACGGTTCCAAATGAAACACAAGACACAAGATACTGTTCATTCCTCTAAGAAAAAATAATTTAAATAAAAAAATCCAAGCATCAAAGCTCGGATTTTTTTATTAGAACGACTCTACTATTTATATATCCAAATTCTGCACTGTCTTAGCATAAGTCTGAATGAATTTCTTGCGTGGCGCAACTTCATTTCCCATCAAGATATCAAACACCGAGTCTGCCTCTTCTGCATCTCTAATAGAAACTTTTTTCATAATACGCGTCTGTGGCGACATTGTCGTTTCCCAAAGCTGTTCAGGGTTCATCTCCCCCAGACCTTTATAGCGCTGGATACCGATTCCTTTCATATCCCCTTCTCCAACATCTTCAAATTCTTCACCAACTTCCGGCACCTCACTGCCCTCCTCAGCTTCCGCCACCACAACCTCTTCGGCTCCTGACTTTTTTCTTTTACTCGCTTCTTTTTGCATCTCTACAATCGCCGCAGCTCTTTCCTCTTCTGTAAAAGCATACAAAAATTTCTTACCATATTGGATTTTATATAACGGTGGTTGAGCAATATAAATATGACCACCAGCAATAAGTTCTTCAAAATATCGATAGAACAGCGTGAGAAGCAACGTTCTGATATGCGCACCGTCCACATCTGCATCAGTCATAATTATAATGCGATTATATCGAAGTTTGGTTATATCAAATTTTTCTCCGATTCCTGTCCCGAGCGCGATAATGAGATTTTTGATTTCCTGTGAAGTGAAGACTCTGTCTAGTTGCGCCTTTTCCACATTCAAAATTTTTCCACGAAGCGGTAGAATTGCTTGAAACGCTCGATCCCTTCCTTGCTTTGCCGATCCGCCTGCCGACTCTCCCTCAACAATATAAAGCTCACACCTGTCCGCTTTTTTCTCACTGCAATCCGCCAATTTTCCCGGCAACGTCATCCCTTCCAACGCACCCTTACGAATGATAGTGTCCCGAGCCGCACGAGCCGCCAACCTCGCCTTAGCAGTTAATACACACTTGCCAAGAATTGCCTTAGCATCGTTCGGATTCTCTTCCAGATAATAATCCAGAGCCTCGCTGGTAACACTATTCACTATGGATTTAACCTCTGCATTACCAAGCTTACCTTTAGTCTGCCCCTCGAATTGTGGATCGGCCATCTTAACATTAATGACGGTCGTTAACCCCTCCAACACGTCATCACCGCTCAGATTCTCATCTTTTTCCTTGAGAAAACCTTTCTTACGGGCATAAGTATTAAGCGAGCGCGTAAGTGCCATACGGAAACCGACCACATGAGTACCACCATCTATAGTGCTGATGTTATTAGCAAAAGCAAAAATATGATCCTTGAAACTATCGTTGTATTGCATTGCAATCTCCACCAACACATTATCCTTCTCTTTCTCGACATAAAAAGGCAATTCATTCTTAACTTCTTTGCCCTCGTTCATCTGTTTAACATAGGAAACAACACCTCCATCAAAATAAAAAGAATAGCTTCTAATTCTCTCCGGGTTACGTGAATCGGTAAGCTTAATGCGCACCCCCTTAGTGAGATACGCCTGCTGACGCATACGATCTACGATTCTTTTCCAATCAAAATCGATTTCCTTGAAAATCAAAGAGTCCGCCTCAAAAAAGGTTTCAGTTCCAGTGCCTTCCGCTTTACCGATTGATTTCACATCTGCTTTAGGCACACCAGCGTTGTATTCTTGCATCCACAGTTTTCCATCACGCCTGACTTCTACTCGCATATAAGAACTAAGTGCATTCACTACGCTCGCTCCGACTCCATGCAAACCTCCAGAAACTTTGTATCCACCTCCGCCGAACTTTCCTCCTGCGTGAAGCACGGTCATAATAGTTTCCAGCGCCGATTTTTTGGTATGAGGATGTTTATCGACTGGAATTCCACGCCCGTTATCCTTAACACGGACCCGATTGTCTTCCATAAGTTCCAGCTCGATATAATCACAATATCCGCCCAAAGCCTCATCGATTGAGTTATCAATAACCTCCCAAACAAGATGATGAAGTCCGTCCAAACCGGTCCCACCGATATACATTCCCGGCCTCTTTCGCACTGGCTCCAAACCCTCCAAAACCTGAATATTCTTAGCGCCATATTCGCCATTATCTATTTTTTTTGCCATACCTATTTCTAAAATTATTTACTGAGATAATATAAAATACATAAATAAAAACCATAAACTATTAACTAGTCTATGGTTTAATTGTAGCAGACTTCAACTTTTTCTTCAATAGCTGGCAAATTTTTGAATTCCTATTATCGAATAAACCCTCTTTCCCGCGATAAAAATCAACGAATATTCTTTAATCTCCTATTTTCTAATTTCCCCACCAATTTTTCCGACGACTCCAATAATCCTATCCATAATAGCTTTGATTTCACCATCACCGAGTGTCCTATCCTCCGCCTGGCATACAACTTTGAAAGCAACGCTTTTCTTGTCTACGCCGACATTTTCTCCTTCATAAACATCGAAAGGAACGACTTTTGTTATGTTTTTATCCCCCAAGCTGAAAACCGAGTTGGCTATTTTCTGCCACTCCAAAGACTTATCAACCACGACTGCCAAATCAAATTCACTTTCTGGCAACTTGTTTATACCCTTAAAAACTCTGCCATCTTTTTGTAGCGATACCAATTTTTCCTCATCGATTTCAAAACCGAAAACTCTGACTTCCATATCCAGTTTTGATAAGATCTGCGGATGGACGACTCCCATTTTCCCGACAGGCTTGCCATCTATGATTATAATAGCAGATTGTCCGCCGTGCCACAGTTTTCCTTCTTCGGACATCGCTTCGTATGTTACATTTTCAAAGCCTAGATTTTCCAAAAAAGCTTCTACTCTGCCTTTGCCTACAGTAAAAAGTTTTTCTTTGTCGATTTTTCTTGATGATAAAACACCGCTCAGATATTTCTTTTCCAAAGGAAGTCCACCCTCTTGCTTGAAAGCCACCCGCCCTGACTCGAATATCCGCACATCGTCGCGATATTTAAGATTCTCTTCCACATTCTTGAGGAGTCGCGGCAAAAGGCTGGTTCGGAAAAATTTAGCGTCTTCACTCAGATAGTTCTTAAGCTCCAAACATCCATCACTACCGAGATCAAAAATCTCTATATCTTTTTCACCGATAAGCGAATAATTATATACCTCAAAAAACCCCAATCCTTTCCAGACAGAATTAACCTCTCTTTCCATTTTCCACATCAGGTCCTGACAAACTTGTTTCATCTCCACCTGAGCCGATTGCGCGCCGATATTGTCATAACCGTATATCCTCGCAATCTCTTCGATTACATCGTTCACTTTTTCGATATCGATTCTGAAAGTCGGCACCGTCACTTTGATTTTTTCGCCTTCGCTTGTCGCGCGCAGTTCAAGCGAATTCAAAATTGCCAGCGCCTTTTCTTTTTCGATTTTAATGCCCAACAGATTTTCTACCCGATTATAATCAAATTCGATTTCCTTTTCCTTGCGAGGTTCAGAATAAACATCAATCAGGTCTTCATTAATTTTACCACCGGCATTTTCCGTAGCGAGCTTCATAGCTTCCTTAAGGCACATCATCGTGATTTCCGGATCGATTTCTCGCTCGAAACGATGCGAAGAATCGGTAGATACTTTCAACCGCTGCGCCGTCTTGCGGACTCCCGTACCGAAGAAATTTGCCGATTCAAAAATAATATTCTTGGTCGATTCCGTGACCGCAGTTTCTTTGCCTCCGATTACACCCGCAACCGCAATCGGTTTTTTCGCGTCACAAATCACAAGATCATTTTCCGAGAGTTCATACTCTTTATCATCGAGAGCTAAAATCTTCTCACCTTTTTTAGCAAGCCGCACTACGATTTTGCCGTTCAATTTATCCGCATCGAAAGCATGCATCGGCTGACCGAAAGCAAACATTATATAGTTGGTAATATCGACGATATTGTTGATGGGCCGAAGTTCCACACTCTCCAACCGCGCCTTTATAAAATCTGGCGATTCTTTAACGGTGACATCATTCACGACTGCCGCGCTATACCTGCAACACAATTCT
>Ga0172377_10006100_pt1 | contig 12408 bp, 4 predicted proteins | sample Pumphouse3metaG_FD_119749 | JGI IMG/M metagenome (GOLD analysis project Ga0172377, IMG submission 119749) | Leachate microbial communities from a municipal landfill in Southern Ontario, Canada - Pumphouse #3 metaG | ecosystem: Engineered > Solid waste > Landfill > Unclassified | place: Canada... | reverse complement strand
ATTAATAGCATTTGCGAAAGAAAGCCAATGTTTGCCATTATATTGCGTTTGATTTAATGAAGTCCAAATATAATTTGTATCTACCTTTTTATCAATAATACCCCTAGAACCTCTTAACATACTCGGGTATTTGACAAAATAATATCGCCAATTATAACGATGAGAAGTCTTACAAGCATTTAAAAATTCATTTATTATTAGTTCTGTGTTTTCTCCTTTTCGCACTTTGGACAATAATTTTAACAATATACTTGATGTCCTTTCTCTCCCGTTTCTTCTACTTTCATGAAATAAATCTTGCCATGTGGAAACATTGTCATTACCCATAAATCTCCTTAATCCATTTTCTTGCGTATAATCTCCTACGGATAGTAATGCCCTATGAATTTCTTTTAGTTGTTGACTGAATACAGAATAAAAAATATCCACATTATTAACATTATCAAGACCTAAAATGGATACCTGCCCATATAACAAATGGCTATCTTCCAATTTGCATAAATTAACATATTCTTGTTCAGACCATACTTGGTTAATCTTCTTATTTTCCTCTTTTTCTTGTGGTTCATTGAATCCATGTGTGGTCCTATTTTCAACAGGTGTACGTTCAATTTTACCATATAATATTACATTCTCTGTTTCTGCTAGCAAGTCTTGCATATAATCCATATCAGCACGAATTTCACCATGTGTAGAATTCCATATGAGATTTCTAAGAATTCTAATACGGCGAATAAATTTTGTTTCTTCTACTTTTTCCTTATTCAACAAATAAATAATAATTCCATATAAAAAGAGAATATCTCCATATGAAAAAGCATTTGTATTAATAGCATAGAGTTTACAACACGCCGCAAAAAAATTTTGGCTTTCAGAATATTCTTCGTTATTTTTAAACGTACACACCTTATTTGAGTCATATTGTGTGCCTAACATAACCTTACCAACAAAATATTTGCTAAAAAAACAATCAACAGAATCATATCCGATATTAGCCCAGCAATCCATAGCTTTTTCCAGAAAAGCCTTATTATTTTCAGCCTGAGGATTTCTATCTGGATGATTAATATCCACTTTTGCATACAATGATTCTATCAGTTCAAATTCATCATCACTTTTCTGAATACCCTGCTTATAACAGAGTATGTGACTAATATATAAGAAATATCTCATCCATTCGTTATCAATAGTATTACTTTCATCTCTATAAGGAAACAACATATCCGTCCAATCCACATCAAATTTATGACTAATCGTTTGAGCTTTTTCACTGTCTTTTTCAAAAAGTTCTTCAAAATCTGCCTTGAAGTGTTCGAAGGGAGTAAGTGCCTTTCCCCTGGAATTCATTTTTATATATAGTTCATCAGAATGACCATTTTCAGACAATGGCAAGAAAAAAAATATTATCTTTCCCGTAGAGGTCAGAGTGTCCCACAGATTTTTGACATTAGCAAATTTTACCTTTATCGCATCTAGCATAACCAACATACCATTAATCGTGGAATCATTTTTCCAATCTGCCTGATACCACCCTTGATCGGTTATTTGCTCGCTGAATGTCTTGGCAAAGTCAGGATTATATGCTACTAATTGTTCACAAAAATCTCTTGAACTTGGTCGGACATCATAAGAAAAGTTATAAAGAAAATCATAATCGTCTGTTTTTATCATTCCCTCCTGAAGGGCAATCTTGGCAGCATACCAATACAATAAATATAATGTTGTAAGACGTTGCTGACCATCAAGCGGCGTCACAATCATTGCTTCTAATTTTCCAGCCTCCTCAGTACTCCATTTTTTATCTACTTCTCCATACACGAAATCTAACTTCATTTGTTTATCTTGAGCTACCAAATATTCATATATAGAATTCAAAAAACGAGTTCTAACCCTAAAAGCATTATCATCATTACGCCCTTGAGCATAATCACGTTGTACCATTGGGATCACTATATCATACTTCTGAATAAAGGATTTAAAAGTATGTTTTTCATATTGATATTTATTGTTTGTTTCCATAATTTATTTTAGAATGAATTAAATTAAGTGTAAGATCTTTACCTTCTACTTCTCTTTCAAAAAGAATATTATTAATTGCCTGTATATAAGATCTTCTATCACTATCTGACCAGAAATGAAGTTTAGTATCTGAATCCGAGTAATATTTCAGAAATACATTACGAGTACAAACGGGTATATAATCTCCATCACGATCCATTTCTATAATACGATTCCGTTTTACGTCGAAAGTTGAATTATTTAAAGCCGAGTTACAAATGCCAGTAAGTAAAGCCATATTTGACAGCGAATGGACCTGTGATACCGTGGTGTCCGCTGTCAATAATTCAATGACCTTTTCAGAAATTATTTTAAATTCATCTCGTATGGAACCTTTATAATTTGATTTCATAGATTGCTCTATATGTGATAGCAGAATATCAACATGGTTATTTATAACATCATCTATCAAATCTGCCTTATTAGGATCACTTTCTTTCAATGAAAGTAATGATTTTTTATGTGTATCAAGCCATTCAAACCACTCTGTATTTGTTTTTAAACTTTCAGAGTTTTGAGCATGAATATGTTCCAAAGTCCATGACTCATCTTTGTACCTATCAAATGGAAATTTTGTACCAGAATCTCCCTTTTGCCTAATAGTTTCAACATTAAATAACAAAAGCAGATTTTTTATCTCATAGTAATGATTTTCGTATGATAGTTCTTCGTAATCTAATAAGACTTCTTCTTCATTCTCTTTTGTTTTGAAATTCATAGATTCCCTTACCTTTCCAATTACGTAGTTTTTGAAATCAGTCTTAAGCATCGGTGTTGTTTTCCCCTTCGCTATATTCAGAAGATTACTGATATCCCATCCAATGGCAACCAAATAGCCTATTAAATGGTACAAATCAAAATTATTGTACCATTCCTTTAATTGTTGATAGTCCCTTACAGCACATTCCCAAGTATTATATTTATTTTCGCTACTTTTGAACTCATCATAGAATTTGAAAAACGTAAAATATTTGTCATCATCTTTCTGCTTATTTTCTATCAAGTCAAAAAGAAGTTCCATTCGTGTAGGATACTTTTCAGCTTTTTCATTTGTAATAAAAGCCCAAAATTTGTTATCTCGAAGTTCTTTTTCCATTTGATCCCATAATAAAGCTATTTCATGTTGGCGTTTTACATCTAATCCATTGATATTATTTTGATAAATACCATTTTTATCCTTTTGGCCTCGGCTAAGAAACAAGGCTTTAACAAGTTCGGCATTGGTAAGATGTATCTTACCAATATTCAATCTAGTGAAAATTTCTGTAGGACTTTCTTCTGTATCGACTTCATACCATATCAAAGTGACACATGTTTCAATTTTGGAAGCAAACTGTCTACCTATTTTCTTATCGCCATTAAACCAATCAGAAATAGTTTTATAAGCTTGCTTAATAAACAACTCATCTATATAGGTTGATTCGCTATTCAAGTCTATATCATTGATGGATTCAAGCAATTCACGACTTCCCATATGATTTTCGTCTTTAACCCTAGTAGTATATTCAATGCTATATTTAATTTCATCTATACAGTTGATTTTTATTAGATATTGCATCAATAAATACAATGTTGTCAGACGTTGTTGACCATCTATTAGTTCATAGTAACCATTCCCTTTTTTTACTACGATTGGTTGAAGACAGTATTTATGATCGCGAGGAATTTCCGAAATATCTTCTAACATTCTTTTGACTTCATCCCGCGTCCACCTATAACCACGCTGATATGCTTCAATTCGGAATGTTCCTTGTATATTACTAACTATTTTTTCTTGCAAATTCATATTGAAATCTATAAAATGATTATATTCATCATTACTCCATCTTGTATCATGGATAAATTAATTATCATATTCGAAGTTATTCTATTCCAACCATCACATCCAACAAATCCTGATAGGATGTCACATTCCAATACTTCACATTACTGGTAGATGCGTCATTGAATAGTTTTTTTGCGCATTCTATCTTTGCTTTTTCCACCCCACGCAGTTCCAATGAATCTAACGAGCCTTTGGTCTCTGCAATAAAGAATATGTGTTTAACTGTTCCCTTCTTGAAGGCGATAGCCCAATCAGGAGAATAGTGTCCAACGGGTGTAGGTATCTGGAATGAACGAGGGAGCTTGGCATATACACTCACTTCTTCGGCTTCGTCCAGGGCTTTTGCAAATTTCTTTTCAGTACTTTCTTTTGCCATTCCATCTGTAAAGACATAGTCGAGAATGTGTTTCTTTGCAGGATAAGCTCGTTCTATACCTTGACTATGCTTTTCTTCTGTGAAGATATTTGTATCGTAAATGTTCTCCGTCTTGTCATAACTGATATGTTCCACTATCATAGTCGCCTTCTGTTCTTTGATAAGCTTAATGACGTTGCGGATGAACTCTTCCGGATTGTTTTTGAAATAATAAAGTCGAGCAGGATTAATGCCTTTTAGAATTTTGACGACTGTACGGCGTGTCAGAGTGGCGCCACGTGCTATTTCACCAACTAAATCATATTTTACTGTCGATGTGCATACTTCACTCAGTCGTTTAGTGACAGTAGCCTTATTACCCGTAAATTCAAGTTCTTCATCACCTTGTGTTCCTGTAGTTACCACATATTTCAGAATCTTCACCGTCAAATTCTTATCAATACTCTCAATGGCTTTCTTAATAAGTTCGTCACTGTCATAGTGAACCGTATATACATAATGATGATTAATCTCACTCCATAACCTTTTGAACTCTTCCTTATTTGCATTCTCATTTAGATGGTCATTTAGAACTTCTGCTGACGCATTACCATCTTCAACCATCACTTCAAGTACAGACGGGTCGTAAATACCTTGTACCAAACGTTTTATTTCTTCTTGCATTGGCTGCAATTTTTTACTCATTGGTTCAAGAGTTCCAGCCTCAAGGTCGTCACGATACAATTGAAGAATGTTTCCTCGTTCGTCTATATAGTCATTATCGAAGAGCCATGCCACGATACTAACAGCCTCTTGATTACTGATGACGTGTTGCTCACCTTCTATCGTAATATTACGCCCTTCAAAATACATTGTATTGGCAATCGTCGGACGTTCACGCAAAGCCTCTTTGGTTTCTTTCTGAAGTGCATCTACAAAAGAGCTGTAGTTTTCATTGGCAACTACTGTCAGTTTATTGATGTCGTGAACGGCATCGCCCAGGCGGTCATAATCCATACGGTTACCATCCTGGTCTACACAGATACGGAGTCCGCGTCCGACCTCTTGTCTTTTTGCCGTTGCGGAGTTGGCATGACGAAGCGTACAAATCTGAAATACATTGGGATTGTCCCATCCTTCACGCAGCGCGGAATGAGAGAAGATGAAACGAGTAGGCTCATCAAAACTCAACAGTCGTTCCTTATTCTTTAGAATCAAATCATAAGCTGAGATGTCATTCGAAGTGTCATCACCGCGACTTGTTGACGAATTGATCGCGTGCCCTTTCCTGTCAATAGAAAAATATCCGTTATGAACCTTATCTACCGGGTCCCGACGAAGATATTTTTGATAGTCGTCTTCAAAGAGTGATAAATTCTCATTCAGGTATTGCGTATATTCTTCTTCAAACATTTTCCACAAGGGGCCATGTACTTCTTCACCATGTTCATCATAGCTCTTGTAGTTCGCCACCTCGTCAATGAAGAACAGCGACAAGGTCTTGATGCCTTGCTGAAACAATATCTGTTCTTTCTCAAAATGAGATTTCACGGTTTCTCTGATTTGTACACGCTGTATGGTTTGTTCACTCACATCGCCCATTACTTCGCCTTTCCGCAACGAATCGCCATTCAGAAAGGTGATGGTATTGTTATAGGCATTGATGTTGCTGATAGTGAAATCCTTATATACGGGCAGTTTAGAAATATCAAACAACGAATCGCCCTGTTCAAACTTATGCGTCTCTCGGCGTGTGCTCAATGCTCCCTTCACTTCCAATTCCAAGCGAATCACTGGTGCATGGTTTTTTGAGAGAATGATACTGTCAAAATAAATATAACTGTTCGAACCTAACAGATTTTGAAGCGTGATACCTTTCACTTGTATCTTTTTCACCAATTTCTTCTTGTAAGCATCCAACGCATCGAGTGCATAAATACAGTTGTGTGCTGTTTTGTGTGTAGCCGAATAGTTAAGTACAAAAAGTGGCTTGAAGTTCTTTAATGCTCTCTGTGTGGCTGCACCTTCCATCTTCTGCGGTTCATCCATAATAATGATGGGGCGATTGGCCGCAATCACATCAATAGGTCTGCGACTTTGGAAATCATCACGTTTACTATAGATGATACGGGCATCCTTGTTTTTGGCGTCTTCCTTGAACGATGTATTGAAAGCCTGGACATTGATAATCATCACATTGATGTTTGCATCGGCTGAGAAGCTGTCAATCTGTTGCAAATTGCTACTGTTATAAATGAAATATCGAGACTTCTTACCATATTGTTCCATGAAGTGTTCTTCGAGCATACTAAAACTCTTGAAGACCCCTTCACGTATGGCTATGCTGGGCACGACAACGATAAACTTTGACCAACCATATAGTTTGTTCAACTCAAACATGGTTTTGATATATACGTATGTCTTACCAGTACCAGTCTCCATTTCAATATCAAGAGAGCAAACGCCTAACCCATTCTGACGGACAAGTTCCTTACTCTGAGAAATCTCACTTGCAGCTTGAATGCTGCGAATGTTGTCAAGCAGATGTATATCATTAAGTTCCACATCCTGGTTTCTGTAACCTACGTATTCCTCTTCGTATTCGATAGTACCTGGCTTACGTTTGCCTAAGTCACGACGATATAACGATTCTTTTTTCGATGGCTGTCCGTTGAACACATGCACCGTATTCTCTACTGCATCCGTTTGGTATTGTTGTATCTTGAATTTAAATTTCATTTCTTATTTATTCAAATAATTCATGCGTCTAATAATCCTTTATTATACATCTTTTGAATGGCAGGGATAATCATTGAATATATTTGTGGTCTCTCTTTTTGAAAGCCGGCATCGCTCCCTCTAACACATCAACAATATGCTTATTCATTTTAGGATTTTCTATACTACCACATTCAATAGAAAATTTATTTCCATTCTTTTTGTCTATATTAGTGTATATGATTTGTTCTGCATCCGCTACGACAGCTAAATTAGGATTATGAGTAACCATAATTATTTGTCTTTTCATTTTTGCTTTCTTGATAAAATCAACCAAGATATTGGCTATGCTATCATTATCTAGGTTATCTTCTGGCTGGTCAAGAATAAGTGGGGTGTTATCCATATCCAATAACAAATAAAAGACTAAAAGTAAAGCACCCTTTTCTCCTGGAGATAGGACTGACAAGTTTTTATCTCCTTGCATTATATAATAATCACAGGAAAGATAATCTATTGAATATAAAAAATCATAAAATGCTTGTCTATCTGTCACTTGGTCTTCTATGTTACGAAAGGTGTTTTCATTCTTTGTCACATCGTTTTTAAGATGCTTAATGAAAGTTCCGCAAAATGTTTCAATACCATCTTCAGTTTGAATATTGCTTTCTTTTAATATAGATTGTACTAGAGTTTCTCCCTCTTGTTTTCCTTTAAAAGATCCGCTTTTAATTTGGTTTACATAATGTAAAAAACTGTCTGAAAAACTATTAACAACGCTGAAAGATGCTTCTATTTTAATACTATAAGAATCTAATGATGACTTGTTATCACTAATTCTTTCATCAAGCTTATTCTTGATTTGTTGATATATCTCTATAATCTGTTTTTTATTTCGGAATATCTCCTTTAATATTTGATTCCTTGCTCCATATTTTATCGAAAGATCAGCTTTTAAAGTTTTATCTAAATAATCAATCTCGTGTCTTAACCATAATAGAGTATTTGGAGAATCCTCATTACCTTCTATCGTTTTCTTGTTTTTATTGTACTCTTCTAATTTTTGAAGGTAAGCATGATAGGCTTTACTCGGACCATCAAGATTTGCTTGAAGTTCGTCTATTCTTTTTGTATTAGCTGCAATTTTGAGAATCGGGCTATTTGCTTCTTTTGTGTCATTCTTCAATAATTCTTCAAGTGTTTTATTTCTGAGTCTCTTTTCGGATAATTTTTTGTTCAGTGATGATTTATCAATATTAACTGAAACAATTTCATCAATATTTTCTTCCATAGACTCTATAAACTGTTTATTATCCTGTTTAAATTCAGTTATGGTTTTTACAAGACTATCTAATTTAGCAAAAAAAGTTTCTATGGTTGAAATATCCTGTGCAATTTGAGTCTTTTCCGCTAATAATGACTGTAATTCATTTTCAAAGAATTTATTTTTATCTTTCAGTTCCTTTATTTGTTCGAACAGTTTCTTACTTTTGTCATCCTCAAGATTCGGTTTCTCTACCTCTTGAGGTTTTATCAACGCCTTTATCTCTTGTTCTCTTTTTGAAATCAAAGCCTCTATTCGATTTTTGTATTCAGGATTTTCCTTATCTTCTAATCCAATTATTTCTTTATTTATTACAGATAATTTATTCTTAAGTATTACTATTTCGTTATTTGCCGCTACTGTTTTCTTTTCTATCAATTCTTTAAAATTAGAAGTACCTAATCTAAGGGATTCATCTATATATTGGAAAACAACATTCTCAATCTCACTCTTAAGGTTTTCCTCCTTTTGCAAATCATTACAAATAGTTTCAAAATATCCTTGAGGAAGATACTTCACTAAAGGTAAATTAACATCTGTTAGCTTATCAGAAAGAACTTTTGTTTCCTTATGTTTATCCTCAAACTCCACTGTTGCTGTAAAATTCTCTGCTAAATTTTTATTCTTAAATTTTTTGTCAGTCAAAAATGAGAAATACTGTTGGTCCTTAAAATTACAGCAATGCGCTAATATATCAGCTATAGCACTTTTCCCGTTACCTTTATTACCGATAATAGCCACTAACTCTTTATTGAATGGTATCTTGATATTCTGAAACCATTTTCCTTGTAAGCCAGAATATCCTTCAACAGCATCAATACTTAGCTCCTGTATATATTTTGTTCTATTGTTATTAACATTTGTAAAAAGCTCAGGCTCTTCGCCTATGAAAACTCTATTTTCAGGTTCTTCAAAGACTTGTTTTAATCCCTCGAAAGTCGGATCTGCCTTGATCCACGTTTTGCAATAATAGGCGGAATTTTTAATGTATTCTCCTTTACAATCTTTGTTTGCACTATCTAATATTTCGAAGTCATGAATATCCAATGAATGAAATAGTTTTTTTGAACCATATTCATTTAACCATGCTTGACTTTTGTCTATATTTTCATAATTAGAAGTGAAAAAGGCGTTGACTTTTGAATATAAATCTTCTTTAAAAGGCTTTAGTTGTTGGTTTTTTTCGAGATTAGACCATTCCTTGTAACCAAGAAAAAGAAATACTTTTCCCTTCCATGTCGGACTATTAAGAATTTCAAATACTTGCTTAGTTGGTGGGACGAGATTAGAAAACCCTTTTTTTAAGCCACCCCCTTCTGTTATAAAATTATCCCTTGATAATTTTTTTGTTATATGATTTTCCAATCCTGTCAGAGGGATCCTTTCAATAAATTCTTCACGAACTTTTTTAATTTCATTTTCAAGATCATTCTCATTTAAGTCAAACAAAATATGTAAATTAACCTTTTGTAACTTATTCTCATTTCCACTTCCGAAAATATCTATACGGAATTCTAATATAGGAAATATTTTATCAATATTGTCAAGTTTCCCCTTTTTCTTGTACTCCATCACTTTCTCATACCCATCAATAAAATAGTAATCAGTTATTCCAATTACAGATATATTTTTAGGTAGCCTTTGCAACGCATCTATGTATTTATCCCATGTGTTTTCATCATCTTCTCCATAATTATTCACAATAGATTTTGGTGTATGGATATGTAAATCCCACTTACGCCATTCTGAACCACGAGTAAAATCATTATTCATATCCATTTTATAAAATTTTTCTGATAGTATCCTTACTATATTCATCAAAAATCTGATCGAAGTTGTCGGCTACATTATCTTTCTCCAGCGAACTGTCACGCATCACAAAGTAATAAGGTTTCAGCTTCGCAATCTCTGTAATGACCGCCTCATAAACTTTCGCATCAAAGCAAGCGATCAAGTAGCCGTCACTCACTACATAAATATCTTTCCCCGCTACTTGTTTCTTCTCAATCTTGGCAGACAGTTCAATACCCAAATCAAGCATAGTCTGGAAAAGCAAATCTTCGTCAGTGCGGTCAGTCTTGATATTTTCATCAAACAACGTCTTTTCTGAAAAATCACTCGGCGTGTAATACACATCATTCATATTGCTGCTGTCGAGTTTCAGTACACGGAAACCGGTATCGAGCTTTGCAACTTTATCTTTGTCATCATCAAACATACCAGCTTCTTGTTGCTTGGCTATTAATTCGTCTTTGATTTTCTTTCCTGCACGACGAATACGCTCTTTGCCTATTTCACAAATGTTTTTATAACCAGCTTCATAGGCTTCACTTTTTTCGTCGGTTTGTCCAGGGAGTTGCACCATGATGAATTTGCGGTTGCCACCATCTTCGGAATTGAGCTGCATGACAGCATGAGCAGTAGTGGCGGAACCAGAGAAGAAATCAAGAATGATATCTTTTTTAGATGAATACAAAACAATACACCTTTTAATTAATTCTACTGGTTTCGGGTATTCAAAGTATGATTTTCCATCAAATAACTGTTTCAATTTTTGGGAAGCATCTTGAGAATGTCCTACTTCAGAATACTTCCATATTGACATCGGTGTTAATCCTTGTTTAACCTCAGATAAAAATCGTTTTACTCGCGGTACATTATTTCCATCATCTCCAAACCATATTCTGTTGTCTTTTATCATTTCTCCAAATCGCTCTTTTGAATATAACCAACATCTACCACTAGGTGGAGTAACAACTCTACCACTTGGAGCAATTATCTCATAGACTTTATCTGCTATTGCTGGACCAACTGTTGAATTATCACTCTGCCAAACACCTCTTGGATCATTATCAGGATTAGAATATCTGCTATTTGTTTCGTTAGTTCGTGGCAAACCATTACAAATTGTTTTATTAATATCTTTTCCATAAATTAGTATATAATCATGTGATACTGAAAAGTGTTTTTTTAGATTTATAGGTGCAAACGCCCTTTCCCAAACGATTTGAGCTATAAAATTAGAAGAGCCCAATAATTCATCACAGACTTTTTTAAGATTCTCCACTTCATTATCATCTATCGAAATAAATATTACTCCATCTTCAGTCATTAGGTCTTTCGCAACTTTCAGCCTTGGATATATCATATTGAGCCAGTCAGTATGAAAACGGCCATTACTCTCGGGATTTGTTACAAGCCGATTACCTTCTTCATCTGCCTGACCACTATTTTGAACATACTTATCTGATTTTTGAGCAAAATCGTCTTTATATACAAAGTCATTACCCGTATTATAAGGCGGGTCAATATAAATAATCTTCACCTTACCGAGATAATCCTCACGCAGCAATTTAAGCACTTCAAGATTATCACCTTCAATGTATAAATTTTGTGTATTATCAAAGTCTATACTTTCCGCACGGCAAGGACGCAATGTATCTGTGGTCGGTGTATTTGCCAAACGAATAGCATTGCGCTTGTCAGGCCAAGTAAACTGATAGCGTTCTTCTGGTCCTTCCACAATGTCTTTTGAAAGTTCTTGCCGCAACTGGTCAAAATCAATCACCAGTATCGGCTTGCCATTCTCATCTTTTGACTCAGTCAGGCAGTTTGGGAACCGCTCCGCAATATATCTTATATTATCACTTACCACATCAGGGCTTTGCATTCTTAATTTTTCCATATATTATTATTTTATTTTTTCCAAAAATGATATATCGGCAAGGACTCAAAGAATCTTTGTTCATTGTCTTTTAATCTATTAAAATAATACTCAGCTGCTTTTTGATTGTTTAGAAGCAACTGTATTGCCGTTTTCATATCATCAGTCAATTGCGTTTTCTCTGCCAAGTCAAACAGAATGTTCGCTTCTTCTCCAGATAGCTCTCTTTCTCGTTTTATTATTTGCATTTTATTTACGATGTTCAATTCATGGTTCTTATCATCCGTATTGACAATCCAATCATTGATTTCATAAGCTGCTTTAAGCATTTCTTTGTTTTTTATCTCTATCTTATCGTATGTATTCAATAGCACAAGCATGTCATTATTGGCTCTATTTGTCAAATATGGATTGTATTGTTTCATTTCATTGTATGAACTGACCAATATACTATAATCAACATT
>Ga0172377_10006099_pt1 | contig 12408 bp, 10 predicted proteins | sample Pumphouse3metaG_FD_119749 | JGI IMG/M metagenome (GOLD analysis project Ga0172377, IMG submission 119749) | Leachate microbial communities from a municipal landfill in Southern Ontario, Canada - Pumphouse #3 metaG | ecosystem: Engineered > Solid waste > Landfill > Unclassified | place: Canada... | reverse complement strand
TAATGGACTGTAAAAAGTGCAAATCAAGAGTAAGGGCAGACAAGCACATAGAGATCTGGAACGAGAAGAACGGGACCGGGATCTTTCCAGAGAACTGGGCCGGAGAATTCACGCCTTCCGATATACTGCTTAAATTCATAAACGATAACAATATTAAATGTGATAAATGCGGTGCTCTCGACTGGACCGAACCCAAAGCTTTCAACCTTATGTTCAAGACCGAACAGGGAGTAATTGAGGGTGAAGGCGCAAAAATATTTCTAAGGCCTGAAACCGCCCAGGGTATATTCATTAATTTCAAGAATGTTCAGACCACGACAAGAAAGAAGATCCCGTTCGGCATCTGCCAGATAGGAAAATCTTTCAGGAACGAAATAACACCCGGTAATTTCATATTTCGAACCAGAGAATTCGAACAGATGGAAATGGAGTTTTTCTGTAAACCTGGAACTGAACTGGAGTGGTTCGACTACTGGAAGAATTTCACTTACAGCTGGTTCCTGGGCATGGGAATAAAGGAAGATAACCTGAGGATGAGAGATCATGAGAAGGACGAGCTGGCCTTCTATTCGAACGCAACTACCGATGTCGAGTACAGGTATCCTTTCGGATGGGGCGAGTTGTGCGGAATAGCCTCAAGGACTGACTATGATCTTAAGCAGCACATAGATCTTTCAGGCAAAGACCTTTCTTATTTTGACGAACCTAACAAGGAAAAATACATTCCGTACGTTATTGAACCGTCATTCGGTGTTCAGAGAACAGCGCTGATCACTCTATGCGACGCTTACAATGAAGAGAAAGTGGGAGAGGATGACACAAGGATAGTTCTGAAACTTCACCCTGTACTTGCTCCTTTCAAAATAGCAGTACTTCCTCTGGCTAAGAAACTGTCGGAAGAAACTGATAAACTGTATAAAAAACTGATGACAGAGCTCGGGTGGAAAATAGATTTTGATGAAGTCGGAAGCATTGGAAAGAGGTACAGAAGACATGATGAGATAGGCACGCCTTACTGCGTCACCTTCGATTTTGACACACTTGAAGATCATGCGGTAACAGTAAGAGAAAGAGACAGTATGACACAGGAAAGAATAAAAATTGATGATCTGAGTTCATTTTTCAGGGAAAAATTCAATTTTTAGGGATTATGAAGATAGACACAGATAAATATAGAAATAAACATCCACTGCTTACAAGAATATTCCGGGCAGTTAAATACTATTTCCTCCTTTTCGTAAGAAAGGAAGATACTTCTCAAAGTATTGCCCACGGACTTGCTACAGGCATCTTTATCGGGTTTTTGCCAATAATTCCGTTTCAGACCGTTGTGACAATCTTTTTCTGTTTTTTATTCAGGTCCAATAAGGTCGCCGGAATAATCGGAAGCACGCTTATTACTAACCCGGTAACGGCGATGCCTGTTTTTTATTTCCAGCATTTTCTAGGCAGGATATTTATTCTTCATGATTTTTCTTATGACAAATTCAAGAATCTCTTTATCCATATTTCATTAAGTAATTTTAACGAATTCGGCCATGAACTTCTTATTCTCTTCGAAATGATGACGATAGGCGGCGTGATTCTGGGGATAATCTTTTATCCGGCCGTATACTTTATAGCCAACAAAAGCGTTATCAGACACAGGGAGCTGATCGCTGAAAAAAAAGCAAAAAAGATCAAATTCGGAAGGATCTGGAAAAAAATTAAAAACTAGATCTTTCTGAATTTCATATAATATATTTTACATCCGTCCTTTTTCTTATGCCTTTCAAATTGTGTTTCGATCCTGTCTCTAACCTCATTCTTATAATCTTCAGGGTAGGCGTTCTCAAAAAGTGCGGATTTTAAAAAGATATCCAAAATTTCCAGAGAGTATTCCTCGTGGTCTGAAGCAAATCTGAACATACCTCCTTTTTTAAGAAGATCGTGAAGGACCCGTATAAATTCAGAATTGAGTGTCCTGTTCTTGTGGTGTCTTTTTTTTGGCCAGGGATCGGGAAAGTTCATAATTATCTCATCGAAAGCGCCGGGATCTATTATTTTATCGAGATATTCAGTTCCGCTTCTGGCGATGATAAGATTCTTGACCTTATCTATCTTATTAAGCTTCTTCAGAGCTATCCTGATCCTGTCCATCTTTCTGTCTATTCCGAAATAATTAATATCCGGGTTCTTAAGTGCAAGTTTAATAAGAGAATCCCCGTTACCGAAACCTATCTCGAACTTTATTTTTTTGTTGGGATTTTCGAACAATTCTCCAAAATCAAGAGGAAGAATATCAGAGTTTATCTCCAGAATCCTGTCATTCAGCTCAAAATACTTCCTGCTGTCGCTGTTGATCTTATTGTAATATTCGTCAACTGAGAGCCACATTTTTTTCTCTATATTTTATTAAAACCTATTTGTTTATCAGATTCTCTATCTCATTTTTGCTGATAGCGCATCTGAAACCGATGTTTCCAGTTGATTGAGAGATATCAAGTATCGCCCTTCTGTATGTTTTACAGTCTTCTTTTGAGCTCAACCACGAACCTCCTCTGGGAACTCTTATCTTTCCGAAATACCTTGAAAATGTTTCGTTTCCGGGATAAGCAAAGATAACACCGTGAACCCATTCGCTGACATTACCGGCCATATCATACAACCCGAAACCGTTAGGCTTATAGCTCTTTACCGGCATTGGGTAACCGATCGTTATGTTCAATCCGAAACGGGCTTCTTTGTCAGTCATGTCTTTTCCCGTGGGATAAACATAATTGTGACTGTCTTTAGCGGCACATTCCCATTCGATCTCGGTAGGAAGCCTTTTTTCAGCCCATATCGCGTAAGCTACGGCATCATCGTATTCTATGTCAACTACCGGCTGATCAGGCTGATTGAACCTCCTGTCCCTCATTTTCGAAAGGCTTCCCTTGGGTTTGTAACCTGTTTCTGTCAGGAATTTACTGAACTGGGAATTGGTAACTTCAGTTTCATCCATATAAAAATCTATGGCTTTGGCAGTGTGCTGCGGTCGCTCAAGCTCCGAACCTTTATCTGAACCCATTTTAAAGCTGTGACCTTTGATAAGCATCATCTTCTTATTGTCCTGCTTTGAATAGTAGAACTTATCAGTATAGGACCTTCTTTTCTTGTTCAATTGAGCCTTTTCTGCATCGGAGAGTGTTTTGTACAGAGTTGTATCCTGTTTCGATTTCTTCAATTCGCTGTAAAGCAATACTGTAGAATCCTGAGGAGCTTCAAGAGAATCAACGGGTGTCATAAGAGAATCACCTTCATTAAATCCATACATAAGCATTATCTGGTCGCCGTAATATTTCCAACCGAAAAAAAGAACGACTGCCAGCATCAGAAGAAGAATAAGCAGCCTTGTGTTTCCTTTTTTCTCTCCCTGAGGTTTTGGGGCTTTCATCGGTTTTGGAGCTTTTTCAGGCTTCTGTTTAAGCATCGGCCCACCCGTGGACGCTGACTGCTTCAGTGCCGGTCCTCCCGAACTCTTCTCAAGCTTAGCCCCGCACTTGATACATTTCTTTATCGAGTTGGGGTTCATAGTATTGCAATTAGGACAGATCATTTCAGTCTCCCAATTTATTTTTAAATTATTAACATCGCATCCCCGTAGCTGAAGAACCTCATTCTTTCGTTTACGGCAGTAATATAGGCTTTTTTTATCATTTCGATCGAACTGAATGCGGAAACAAGAAGAATCAGTGTCGATTTTGGAAGGTGAAAATTTGTTATCATGCGGTCTATGACCTTGAACCTGTAACCGGGATAAATGAATATCTCGGTCTCTCCACTTCCGGGTTTTACCAGACCGGAATCTTCAGCGACAGATTCCAGAGCTCTTGCGACAGTTGTTCCTACCGCGAATATTTTGTTGCCGTTGCGTCTGGCTTCATTGATCTTTTCTGCAGCTTCTTCCGAAACGTTAAAGAACTCCTTATGCATTTTGTGGTCGGTCACTCTATCGGTTTTTATGGGTTTGAAAGTCCCTGCTCCGACATGAAGAAGTATATAAACGATTTCCACTCCTCTACCCTTAAGCTCATCTAACAGTTCATTAGTAAAATGCAGTCCGGCTGTAGGAGCAGCTACGGCTCCGGGAATTTTCGCATATACGGTCTGATACCTTGATTTATCTTCGATATCGTCTTTTCTCTCGATATACGGAGGAAGCGGAATATGTCCGTATTTTTCAATAAATTCAAAAAAGTTCATTTCCGTTTCGAACAGAGCTATTCTGTTACCTTCCTCAGTAATTTTTTGTATGCAGCAGGTCACACCCTCTTCAAAAACGATCCTGTCGCCACATCTCACTTTCCTGCCCGGTCTGATCATTACCTCCCAAACATTCTCAGAGACCTCTTTCAGTAGCAGAAGTTCGATCTCGGCTGAATTCCTCTGAGATATCCCGTAAAGTCTGGCCGGTAGAACTTTTGTTTCATTGAGAACAAGAACATCCCCTTCCGAAAAAAAATTCTTTATATCTTTGAAATTAATAATATTAACATCTCCGTCGTCACGGTTCAGAACAAGAAGCCTTGACTGATCCCTCACACCGGTCGGTTTCTGGGCTATAAGTTCTCTTGGAAGTTCGTAATCATAATCTGACACTTCGTACATTTCAAATAAGTCCGAGTTCGTTTTTTACATATTTCCGGGAAAAATGCCTGTAACCCAGTTCAGTCACGATCCTGCCTCTCTGAGTTCTCTGGATGAAGCCCTCCTGAATAAGAAAGGGTTCATAAACCTCTTCAAGAGTATCTGATTCTTCTCCGACTACGACAGCTATGTTCTTTATTCCCACCGGTCCGCCGTCGAATTTGTCGATCATGGAAAGAATTATCGCTCTGTCCATTTCATCAAGGCCCTTTTCGTCGATTTCAAGCGAAAGAAGTGCTTCGCATGCAATGTTCTTTGTTATCATTGACGAATGTTTTACGAGCGCAAAATCCCTGATCCTCCTCAATAGCCTTATCGCGATCCTTGGCGTCCCCCTTGATCTCTTTGAAATCTCTTCAGCTGCAGGATCATCTATCGGAATATCCAGTATTGATGATGATCTTTGGATTATTTTGTATATCTCATGAGAATTATAGTAGCTCATTCTGCACGACACCCCGAACCTTGCCCTAAGCGGTGAAGTCAGATTTCCGGCTTTTGTCGTGGCTCCGATGAGAGTGAATTTGGGAAGCTGCAGCTGAACGCTGTTAGCTGAAGGTCCGCTGCTCAGCATTATGTCTATCGTGTAATCCTCCATAGCCGGATACAGATATTCCTCGATAACAGGTGAAAGCCTGTGTATCTCGTCGATGAATATCACATCCCTGTCTTTCAGATTTGTCAGAAGACCTGCGAGATCTGCGGCTTTTTCCAGCACAGGGCCCGAAGTAACTTTAATATCAACTCCGAGCTCATTGGCTATGAGATGCGCCAGAGTTGTTTTACCGAGTCCCGGAGGTCCGTGAAGTATTGTATGATCGAGGCTGTCATTTCTGATCTTTGCGGATTCTACGAATATTTTAAGATTATCCTTGATTTTTTCCTGACCGACAAAATCCTGGAATTTTAGAGGCCTCAGCGATCTTTCTATCTCTTTGTCTTCCCCTAATTCCGAACCTGTTAAGATAGTTTCTCTCAATTTTACTCCGGAGATTTATTACATATATTACCTTAGATGTACACATGTTAAGTAATATTCATAAAATTATAAAATAATTACAGAGTTTGCAAGCACTATTAAATATTTTTATGATTAAAAAAGCAGGATTTTATCTGAACAGGGCTTTAATACTTCCCCATGTTGCGCTTATGGCGGATGTTTCAATTAAGACAACTACGCTTTCGGAAACTTTCTCGCTTCCGTCATAATCCGAAACTACTATTCTGTAAAATAATCTGGTTCCTTTTGAATGAGGATTCAGATCGATGATCGTATATAAATTCGATGTTCCCTGAGCTGATTGCGTCGTGAACGGGTTAAAAGAAATGTTGTCTGAAGATTTTTCTACACTGAATTCTCTTACATTAAGCTCCACGCCGCTCTGCCACTGGATCTTAACTGCTCCACCAGAATACTCAGCCTTCAGATTAAGTATATCCGTAGATCCGAACACAAATGAAACGGCTAATAAGACATATGTAAAAGTGTTTCTCAATTTTCTCCCGCACTTTAAGTCTTCAACTTCAAAAGATACTACCAAATTCCATCAAAGTCAAGTTGAAAATCTTTTTTAAACCAGACAGCGAAACTACTTTGCTATTATAAGTATCTGTTTTTGAATAAGATTCTGCTTATTTATGAATTCGATCTTACATATCTGTTCTTTTTTCAGGATTTTTACATCTCCTGAAGAAACAAGAGACTTCGGCAATACATATACATCTGTAAAACTGCCGAGTCCTACCTGTTTAGGCCTGATCGTTATATAATCGGTAACAGCGAAATCCACCCTTGATGAATAATCAAGACCGGTAGTTTTTTCGATCCTGACACCGTCCCAGACCGAATCGGAAATAATTCCCCTCTCGATCGCGAAATTATATGACAACAGTTTATACCGGACCGAATTCAGCTCGGTAATAAGCTCTTCCTTCTTTATTACCTCTTCTTTCAGCTGCCTGTTTTTAGTATCAAGTTCACCGAGTTTGTTCCTTTCACTTTCAAGCTCTTCGACTCTTGCCTGAGTGGTCTTAAGATCGGTTTCAAGCTGTTTCTGAATATTTCTGAGTTCGATCTTTTCCTGTTCCAATCCGAGGATCCTGTCCTGAAAAGCCTGCTGAGCAAATTTTTTGATTTCGTTCGGAGATTTATCCGCCTCTCCTTTTGTTATAAACGAACCGTAAAATCCGTTCTCGTAGAAATTCCAGACATAAAGACCTTCATAAGTATAGTCAAAGATATTAACGCTTTCTATAACATCTTTTGCCTGGTCCGGTGAAAGATTTTTCTTATTTGTCAGAAATTCATAAGCGATCTGTTCATGACCTTTAGATCTTGTCATCACGACAGGAGCTTCAAGACCCTTATTCTTTGCTCTTATATCATCCTGAATCGCTTTTAATTCTTTGTCCGACTGCATGATCGTGCTTATCTTATCCTTAATTCCGGGGTTTCCTTCTTTTGATGACTGTTCGGAAAGAAACTGCATGGACTGGTCTGTAAGGACCTTATCGTTCGCAGGATCGATTTCAATATCTTTATAATTTTCGTTCTGCTTAAGTTCTTCAACTATCTTTTCGATCTCGGTCATTTTCTGACTTTTCTTTACGTTAAGCTTTTCAACTTCAGCGATAAGGCTCTTATACTTGTTGAATTTATCTTCGGCCTTTGGTATGAGGCTGTATGCAAATATAATAAGCGATGTCAGTATCAGCGTTGAAATAGCTACATACATGAAAATCACTTTTTTATCTATCTTCTTAACATATTCCCCTGAAAGAGGATCGTCGTCATTTTCAAAGACATAACCCGACTCTGCTCCCTGTTGAACTTTATCAAAGATAGCTTTCTCGTGTTCTTCGAGTATTTTACTTCTGAATTTACCGTAAATACTTTCTCCCTGAGCATTTTCACGGTTATTCAGTAAATCACGTTTTGGTCCTTTATTTTTGTCATCACTCATAAGCAAACCATATATCTATTTTAATGATATAATCCATTGTCCTTAATATAATCTCTCACTTCGTCAATTACAAGGTATTTAATATCTATTTTTTCAGCTGTCATTTTTCTTATTTGTGTTGAAGAAACACCCATCAGAGGGCATATCCGGCTTAATGAGTGGGATACCTGAAAGTCCGTTGAATTACATGAAGTATCCGGTCTTCCTGCAACAATTATTTTTACATTGTCTAGTATATGTTGAAAATTCTTCCACTTCTTGAAATTAATAAGCGAATCGTAACCTAAGATTAGATTCAGCTCCTTTCCGGGGCAGATCTTCATGAAATGATCCACCGTTTCGTATGTATATACCGCCCTTTTCATATCTGCTTCAAATGTACAAAGTTCAAATTCATGACTGTCTTTTATCGCCAGTTCGATCATTTTCAATCTGTGATGAATATCGGAGACATTATTATTTATCTTGAAAGGCGAAGCATAATTGGGTATGAAATATAATTTTTCGAGGCCAAACTCCTGAGACAACAGACTGGCAATTACCAGGTGCGCAGTGTGGATAGGGTCAAATGACCCTCCATACAAACCTATTCTACCTGGCATCTTTATTTTTCATTTCGTTAAATTTAGACATAAATAAATGATAGTTGTAATCATCCTCCATTTCAAGATAAGCCCTGGAAATTTTTTCGAGAGACAAAATGTAATAAGATGTATCGTAGTAATTATCTATTACTTCGGTAAAATATACTTTGGCCGCTCGAGGCTGGTCAAGCTTAAGGTAAAGCTCTCCGGCTTCATATTCTTTTCTGGCCAGTTTTTCTCTCAGCTCAATTATTTTCGAACCTGCATCAGATTTGAATTTGCCTTCGGGGAAAAGATCGAGGTAGAGCTGATATTTAGAGATCGCTTTCGAGGTCTCTGCCTGGTCCAAAGTATATCTGGGCGAAAGGTTGTAGTAACATTCGGCATCGTTGAAGTATGATTCTTCTACAAGCTTTGATTCGGGAAAACTCTCTGTCAGTCTTATGTACTCGTATGACGATGAATAAAACTCCCCCAGGTTGAAGTGAGACTGAGCTATCATAAACTGGACAGAATCAATTCCATTCTCGCCGCCATAATTGAGAATTATCCTGTTGAGATCGGTCAGAGCATCTGTATAATTGCCTTTGCTGAATTTTACTTTTGCGATCCTGAAACTTTTTTCAAATCCCACTTTCTCAACATTAAGCTCGCTTGTACACGAAGTGAGAAAAATACTTACTGCTACCATGAAAAGCAAAATTCTTATCATTATCTCCTGCCCCTTCTTCCTGATGACTGGGTTTCAACTTTTTCAAACACATCATCCGTTATTTCAAAATCGTCTTCGTAATCTTCGCCTTCATCTTCGTATTCATCTTCATATTCGTCCTTAACAGCTACAGGTTTTTCTTCCGGTTTCTTTTCGTCAAGTTTTGCCTGATCGACTTTCTTTGACTGTAAAGATGCTATCTCGCCCAAAAATCCTGTTTTTCTGTCATTCAGGTCTTTAATATTTTTAGTCATTTCCGTAACATTTTTATTCTCATTTTCATAGGTAATATTCAGCTGCTCAAGCTCTTTGTCAATATCGGCAAGTCTTTTTTTGTATCCGGAGAGATCTGACTCTTTCAGGGCGAGAGCAGATTGGATATCTTTCTGTTCGGACTGAGATTTGTCCGCAATAAGTTTTTCGACAGACCTGGCGATCTCAGATTTCTGAGCGGTTTTATCCGCGATCTCTTTTTCAAGTTTGGAGAGCGCGAGTCCGTCCATTGTTGCATTTTTTTCAAGCTCAGCGATCTCCGAATCAATTGAATTTCTTTTCGTCTCAAGCTCAGCAAGCTGCTCCTTAAAGCTGGCAAGTTTATTCTCAGCCTGCATTGATTTTGTCATTTCTATCTTTATGTCGCTTATGAGAGTATTAAGCTTCGCAATCTTTTCATTGTTTTCATTGTAGGCTGTTTCGTTCTGGTTAAGTATGTCTTTTTCTGTTATGATCGAATTCTCAAGTTCAAGTATCTCTTTTTCAATTTTAAGAACATCATTCTTATATCTGGTTAATTCAGCCTGCTTAAGTACCGTCTCATTCTTGGTCAATAAATCCTGAGTCTGAAGTTCTCTGATAGAGTTGATCTTTTCCAGAATGGTGTTTTTCTGATCGAGCAGATCATTTGACTGTCGTGTGAGAGTTCTGATGTTATTGTCATTTTCTTCTATCAATACTTGCTGTGACGAGATTTGGTTGTCGATCTTTGATGACTCGGTCTCGAGAACGCTTATCTTTTTCTGTATTTCCAGAATTTTAGCTGAATTATCAGGTTTTTTTACTGTAACCTGAGTTGTTTCTTCTTCATCGTCACTCCCGCCGTAATCGTCAAAAGAATCCTCAAAAGATTCGTCGTCAGAATATTCGTCGCCCGATGCCATATCACCCGAATCCATTTCCGATTTTCTTCCTGCCACATCCTGCTTTTCTCCTCCACTGAGCTTAATATCAACTTCAGAAACAGTAAGGGCTGATAATGCTTTGTTGTTCTTTGCATATGATGTCGCGATATAATACAGCTCATTTCCGATCAGAACAGGGAAATCCGTATCAATATCTTTGTTGAAATCTATCATTTTTACATAATTTTTATCAGAAGATCTCCACATATTGATGTCTACAATATGAAGTGAAGGAATATTCGTTTGCCATTTTGTAAGAATTAAATTGTTGTCGTTTATCAGAAAAAGAGAGTTTTTGGATACGACAATGTCATTCACGAGTATATCTGTCTTGGGATTCGTCTGAATAAAAACATTCAGTTTATTGGCTTGCTTTTCAATTCTGGCAAAATGCAGATTTACCTGATTCATTTTGTCGTCAATAAAACTCTGAGGTGTTCTAAGCAGGCTTAAAGCCTTCATATAAAATATCTGGGAACCTGTGTTACTCCACCTGTATGGATAATTTCTGTAGCCGTCCAGATTATCTACAACAGTTACTTCGGAAGTGGAAAGGTCGAGAACGCTTATTGAATAATCGTGATAAAATTCCTCTCCTCTTTTCTCCTGGTTCTTGTAAGAAATGAAAGCTACCAGATCTTTGTCCGAAGGTGAACATAAAGGAGTAAGCTGATGAAATTTTTTATCAAGTACCGTTTCAAATTCCACATCTTTAAATTTATAGTCTTTATAGCTGAAAATATCTTTGGCCATGGTCAGATTGTAAGATCTGTTGTATTTTGCTTTTTTGTCCCTCTTAATAATTCTCCTAGAGAAGAATAACCTGTCACCAGACATATCGAAGGTTGGATCGATCATATACGACTTCTCGTTCTTTGTGTCTTCGTCAAGTCTTACCCTGTATCCGTTAACGGCATAATTATTGATCAGCTCGGGAACAACGACCCTGCATATATAAATCTGCTCCCTGTCAGCCATTCCGTTCCCGTAAAACACGAACCAGTTCTTGTAAGGATGCCACTGAAGACCGACATCTTTAATAAGGTATCTTTTCTTTGTTTTTGATGTCCCTCCGGCGTATGCTTCAGATGAAACCTGAAAAATATTCTTTGTCTCAATGTTGAACAAAAATAGCTTGACCGTCGGATCGTTGTCATAGCTTACCTCAAAACTAATAAGATTATTGTTAAAGGGCGCTATCTGAAGATTCTGTATGAAGCCTCCGCCTATCTGCTCCATCTCACCGCTCAGTATCTCAGTTACGCTCTTCACTGTAATCTCTGAAGAAAATAAGGGAGACATAGCAAGTGATATGACGATTAACATTCTTTTAAGTATTTTTATCTGAGCTGGCATTTACTTTACCTGTTTAAATTTAATACTTTACATCAATATAAACATTTTTCTTCAATTCATCAATCCATTTCTTGAGCTGTTCCCGACCTTTTCTATCCTGAGCAAGGTTCTTTAGAATGTTGTAATCAGTTTCGGGAGTTATTTTATGATCTTCCTTCCTGTCAGTAATCTTGTAGATATAATATCCGTCTTTTTCTTTGATCGGATCACTCATAAAACCTATACTGGCTTCTTTAAAAATATCAAAGTACTTCTTATCCATCTCATCCAGCTCCATCGGTCCGATACTGCCGTCGAGATATTTAGTTTTTTCATCTCCGCTGTATTTTCTTACGGCTTCCTCAAAGGTCATTTTCTTATTCAGAACGGAATCTTTAAGGTTAAGAGCGAACTGATATGCGGTGGAATCGTTCTCTACATTTTTCTCGGGGACAACAAGTATGTGTGAAGTATTGATCTTTTCCCCGGTTTTTTCCTTAAGCAGTATCAGGTGATACCCGAACGGGCTTTTTACCGGGTCCGAAATATCTCCCGGATTCATGTTGTATGCGGCTCTTTCATAATCTGCTACGAGATCGCCCCTGTTTGTTAAACCGACATTGCCTTTTTTAGAGCTGGAAGCTTCATCATGGGAATATTTTTCTGCGGCTTCTTCAAAGCTGAGTTCATTTCTTAATATCCTTGATTTCAGATCCTTTAAGAATTCTGAAGACTTTGTTTCATTCAGAGCCTTATCAGAAAATCTGATCACGAGCTGGCTAAGCACGACTGAAGCTTTTACGGGAGGCAGAGAGTCCTTGTAATCTTCATAGAACTTTTCCACATCATCCCTGCTTACTGATACTTTCTGGATCTGTTTATTTCTTATTTTCTCAATGAAAAGACTTTTCTTTATATCCGGTCTGTACTGCTTCTTGAGGTCGCTTACGGTAGTATTATACATTTCT
>Ga0172377_10006095_pt1 | contig 12411 bp, 18 predicted proteins | sample Pumphouse3metaG_FD_119749 | JGI IMG/M metagenome (GOLD analysis project Ga0172377, IMG submission 119749) | Leachate microbial communities from a municipal landfill in Southern Ontario, Canada - Pumphouse #3 metaG | ecosystem: Engineered > Solid waste > Landfill > Unclassified | place: Canada... | reverse complement strand
GGTCGTCCAAGTACTTATGCATCAATTATTTCAGTAATTATTCAAAGAGCTTATGTGGAAAGACAAGATCGTAGGTTTTTTGCTACAGCGATTGGGACAACAGTTAGTGATTTTTTGTTAAAACACTTTCAGGTCTTAATGGATTATGATTTTACTGCGACTATTGAAGAAAGTTTAGATAAAATTGCTGAGGGAGATAAAGCTTGGACTAAGGTGGTTGACGAATTTTACCAACCCTTGGCCAAGCGCATTGAACTAGCCACTAAAGAGGCTGAACGAGTGGCAGTGCCGGTCGAAAAGACTGGTGAAGCATGTCCCGAATGTGCCAAATTAGTCAAAGCAGGAGAGTTAGATGAAAAAGAAGCTGGTGAAGTGGTCATTCGCTCAGGTCGTTATGGAAAATTTAAGAGTTGCAGTCGTTTTCCTGATTGCAAATACACTGAAAATTTAGTGGAAACCTTGGGCGATCAGCTTTGCCCACTTTGTCAAAAAGCGCAAATTGTTATCAAAAATACCCGTTGGGGCAAATCTTTTTATGGTTGTGCTGATTATCCCAAATGTCAGTGGGCATCTTGGAAAAAACCAGAGCCAGACCTCAAATTGACCCAAGCTCAATGGGAGGAAATTCAGGCTAAACGTGAAGCTTGGAAAGCTAAACGGGCTAAAAGTAAGGGTGAAAGTAAGGGTAAAAGTAAAAGCAAAAATAAGAAAACAGCTAAAAAAACTAAGAAACAGAAAAAAACTTCATGAAAGTCATGCTTTTTGGTGGTAGTTTTAATCCACCTCATCTTGCTCATCAGCAAATAGCAAAAACAGTGCTCAAGGCAGGTTTAGCTGATCAACTTTGGTATTTACCAGTTGGCAAGCATGATTTTATTAAAGAAGTAGTGCCAGCCAAGCAACGTTTAGAGATGTTAGAGTTAATTTTACCCAAAGCTGGAGAACCATTTTATGAAGAAATGAGAATTGAGGATTGTGAAATTCGTTATTTTAAAACTAGTTATACTGCTACAACTCTTGATTATTTAAGCGCTCGCTACCCCCAGCATCAATTTTCTTTTTTAATGGGTAGTGATAATTTAGCTAAATTTCATTTATGGTATGACCAGTTGGGTAGAGATTATCGGTATTTATTAAAGCATTATCCAATTTATATTTATCCAAGAGTTAATTTTCCACTTAAACCTCTATATAAAAACATGATCTCTCTATCTCAATTAAAGGCTGTAGCTGTTTCTTCTACTCAGGTAAGAAAAGCGCTCAGTGGTGGAGATAAACAAGTAAATTTAAAGCACCTGCTTGATCAGCGAATTATCAATTATATTAGAAAACAGCATTTATATGGCACAAGCTAAATATCAAATCTATTATCAAAAAATGATTGATGACAATCGACCCTTATTTGATCGTTTTGCCAAAATCCATCATTTATTTGAAGCAAACCAAGACCTAAATGCCGAAGTTTTTCATCAATTGGGGAGAGAAGTTTTAGACGTAATTCGTGATTATGATCGACGATTATGTGCGGCTATGGGTCGAGGAGTTTATAGTATTTATTCAGACAAATTGTCGCAAAAATTTTGGGATTTAGTTAGGGAAGATTTTCCAAAAATTGATATGGTTGGGGTTAAGATCAAAAAAATTACTGTTTAGCTAGCTGCTTGTGTGTCTTTAATTAAACTTGTGCTATAGTTTTTTTATGAATCAAACGGTGCGTATTATTTTTAATCCTCAAGAAATTAAACCTATTGTGGCTGAGGCCAGAAAAAAGGGGCAGAAGATAGTATTAACCCAAGGCTCCTTTGATTTAGTGCACATTGGTCATGCTAGATATTGTGAAAAAGCAAAATCTTTTGGTGATCTATTAATTGTAGGAGTTGATAGTGATAAAAAAGTGAGAACTCGCAAAGGTGAAAATCGACCAATTGTTCCCCAAGATGAAAGAATGGAAATGCTTACTCATTTACGTAGTGTTGACTATGTCATTTTAAAAGAACTAGGCGATCCAAAATTTAATTTGATTAAAACTATTAAGCCTGATGTTTTAGTAGCTACTAAAGAAACTTATGATACTGCCACTATTCGTCAACTTGAAACTATTTGTGGCAAAATTGTAGTGTTGGATCCAATGGCGACAACTAGCACTACGGGTAAAATCCGTTTAATGCAAATGAAAACTGCTAACAGTATCAAAAATAAAATGAGTAGTAAGCTAATCAGTACCATTGAAGATGTTTTGGCAGAATTTAAAGATGATTAGAAATTAATTGCTTTTATTATGGAGAAAGCTTTAGCTTTATATATACCAGTTTTACATGAGGGCTACTGTTTATTTTTAGAAAAAAATCAAGATGCTAAAGAATTATTTTTATTTGACCAAGCACTTTTACGTCAATGGCCAAACTTTGATTATGTAAAAAAAGACATTCGAGCGCTAGATGGTCAGTTAATAAGACAAGCTTTAAGCCAGTTTTTTCCTGATTTAGACATAAAAATTGTCAAAAATCAGCAGGACTGGCAAGATTTTTTAGTTTGGATTAAAGATAATAAGCGAGACTGGGTGCTAAGCAATGATGATTTGGGCAGACACTTAGCCGAAGCGCATTTAGCTGAGCAAAAAATTAGTTTTGCTTCCTTTTTCTTGCGTTGGGATAGAGCAGCAGTTGAGCTGGCAGCTAATCAATTAGGCGGTGGAGCACGAGCTGAAAAAACAGTAGCAGATCGAATAATTAGTCAAGATAGTTTTGAAAAAAAAGTAATGAAACAAGCTTTTGTTCAAGCTAATTACAGCAATGATTGGTGGCGACAGGTGGGAGTTGTGTTTATGAGGGATGGGGAAGTTTTAATCACTGCTTACAACCAGCATCTACCCAGCTCACAAGAGCAATACTTTAGTGGGGATCCGCGTAGTTTTTTTTCTTCTGGAGAGATGATTGAGTTAAGCAGCTCTATTCATGCTGAGGCGCTCGCTATCGCTCGCGCCGCCAGCCAAGGCATTGCCCTGGCCGGAGCAGATTTATTTGTAACTACTTTTCCTTGCCCAATTTGCGCCAAACAAGTAGCTGCTGCTGGCATTAAGCGTCTCTATTACAATGAAGGCTATGCTGTTTTAGATGGTTGGCAAGTGTTAAAGAGCGCTGGAATTGAAATTATTCGAGTTAAGTTTAGCCAAGAAGAAGAGCAGGAGTTAATGACTGAAAAATTAAAGTCTAGTAATCTTAAAAAGCGCTATTCTTGAATTTTTTGATTTACTAAATTAACAGAAATTGATTTGGCTTAAAATGTCAAAAAAAATCGAATTGTTGAATCCAGGGGCTGTTTTGACCGATGTTGATCGTACTTTGCTTAATAATAATCGCCAACTATCAGAAAAAAACCAAGAAGCTATTAGAAATTACCTAAATGAATGTCGGCAAAACCCGCAGTTTCCAAGATTGGCTTTATGCACCGCTCGTCACCCAGCTGCTTTAATTAATACAGTATTACCCATCTTTGCTGAACTTGTTCCAGAATCAGTCCATGTAGTTTGTGATGGCGCAATGTTAATTGACGCCAAAGGCAAAGTAATTTGGCAAGAGGCAATTGATCCTTCTTTAGTAAAACAGATCTGTCGAGATGTAGAAAGCTTGGGAGGAAGTTTTGCTTTTGGCAATGGTGAGGTTTTTTATTGCGGAAATGCTTTTTTAGAAGAAAGACTAGAAGGCAATGAGCCAATTGAGTTCTTACCCTCTATAACTATCAAAGATGAAGAGAGCTGGACGACCACCCTAATTATAGTTAATCACCTGAACGAAGCAGTGGAAGAATATCTTCGTGGTCTAAAAGATAAACTAAGCTTACACTTACAAAAGATTTTAAGCACATTTAATCACCAATATTATTACAACCTAACTTTAGATAATGTGTCTAAAGCTAAAGGTTTAAGGAAATGGGCTGAATATTATCATTTAAATGCAGAAAACATTGTTATGATTGGTGATAGTGAAAATGATATTGAAGCGATGGAGGTTGGAATTGGTGTAGCGGTGGCCAACGCTAAGCCAGCAGTTAAAGAAGTTGCTAGATTGGTTTTAGAGCAATCAAACGATGACTGCGCAGTAGCTTGCTTTTTACAGGAAATATTAAAAACAATGGCTAAGCCTTAGTTTTTTCTCCACCAATCTTAATTCTCACTGGAACAAAATCAGGACTGTCTAAATCTGGTTCAATCAATTGAACGTGCAAGTGGTTGATGGTGCCAGCACTATAATCGGTATCACCAAAACGCATGGCAAGTCCGCCACCCTTAATCTTGAAGCTCTGTTCAATTTCTGTAATTAATTCAAACAATTCTTGGCCCGCAGTTGGTGATAGATCACTTAAGCTGACAGCGTGTACTTTGTAAATCAATAAAAAATGATGCTTAGTATGTTTATATGGCCATTGGTTTTTAGTAACTATCCAAAATTTAGTCTCTTTAAGAATAGGTTGTTTATGATATTTGCAAAGATTTTCTCGACAAAATGGACAATGCTCGGCCTCAGCAACGTCTTTCATGACTAATTTTTGTTCTTCCTCTCTAGCATTATCCAGATTTATGAATTGAGTTTTTTGTTTTTTTGTCATGTTTACACTGCCACCGGAATATTCCAAATTCCTGGATGAGCTTGATAATTCTCTAAAGTAAAATCTTCTTTGCGGAAAGCAAAAAGATCTTTAACCTGTGGATTTAATTTCATTTGTGGGAGGGGTTTCACTTCGCGATCAAGCATTATTTTAACTGCCTCAATTTGGTCAACGTAAATATGAGCATCAGAGAAACTGTGGACAAATTCATCAGCTTCTAAATTAAGTACTTGAGCAATCATCATTGTTAAAGCTGCGTATTGCACCATATTAGAAGGGACGCCGATAGGCACATCGGCACTGCGTTGGAACATGTGTAAAGTGAGTTTATTATTAATGATTCTTAGGTGAATCCAACCGTGACAAGGACAAACTAGTACTTTTTGCGTGCGTCCTTTGATGCGCATAGTGTATTGAGGTATCCAAGGACTTATAAAATGAGTACGTAAATGCGGTTTTTCACGCATTTGCTGCAAAATGTTGGCAAATTGATTATAATTTTCTCCCTCAGCAGTGGGAAAATCGTGGAAAGCAGCTCCGTAAGATCCTGGACCCATATCACCAATTTCTAGATTTCGTTTTTTAGCTTTGGCTTCAGTACCCCAAGCTTTCCACCAATAGCAGCCGTAACTTTCTAATTCTTTGATAGTTCTGGCGCCATTGATAAAGGCGATAATCTCAGCAATCGCTTGTTGCCAAATTTTCTCACTCAATTTACGCTCAGTGATAGCGGGAAAACCTTCTTTTAGCTTGTAATGCATTGGTTTAGGTCCAATGATAGTCAGAGCATCAGTTCCTTGAGGAGTGCTTACTTTTTGTCCGTGGTCAAGAATTTCTGCTAATAATTGTTGATATTGAGATCGTTGTTTTTCCATAAGTTCTAATATATCATAAAGCCGCATTGAAAGAATTTTATGAAGGTAATTGCTCTCAAAACTCCAATGATCGAAATTGGTCAGGAACTTAGACCAATTATTAATCAAAGTATTAAAGAAAACTTCCCTGAAGGTTTACCGGAACGTTCAGTTTTAGTGGTAACGTCCAAGATTATTGCTTATGAACAAAAACGTTTGGTGCCAAGCTTAGCAGCACAAAAGGGCAGAGAGGTGAGTCGAGATGAAGAACGCGCTTTTAAACATGAATTAGTAGCTCAGGAAGCTGATTATTATTTAGATCCTCACAGTTCTAAATATGATTTGATGTTGACCATTGCTGAAGCAACTTTAATGGTTAATGCTGGCATTGATGAGTCTAATGCTAATGATAATTATGTGTTGTGGCCAAAAAATTTATATGCTGAAGCTGAAAAAATTTGGCGTAACCTCAGAGAAGATTTTGCAGTCAAAGAAGTGGGGGTAATTATTCCTGATAGTCGCTCAATTCCTTTGCGTTGGGGAGTGGTTGGCACGTCATTGGCTAGTTGTGGTTTTCATCCATTAAATAATCGAGTCGGCGACAAAGATTTATTTGGAAGAGAAATTAAGATGGTGCAAGTTAATGTAGCTGAAGCCTTAGCTACTGCGGCAGTTTTTGAAATGGGTGAAGTGGAAGAGCGAACACCACTAGCGCTCATTACTGACAGTAAAATGATTGAATTTATGGATCGGCCACTAAATGATCAAGAATTAGCTGATTTAAGGATTGAAGCTGAAGATGACATGTATGGACCCCTGTTAAGCAGTGTTAATTGGCAAAAAGGTAAAAGAAATGAATGAAAAGCAAAGATCAAGAATTAAAGATACTTTAATTGTGGCTACTAGTAAGGACGGTTTTATCAGCCCGGCAGATGGGGTGAAACTACCTTCAACTAAGTGGACGAGTAAAGAAGATTACCAATTTTTTACGGAAAAAACTCAGGAAATTGGAGTAATGATTATGGGTCGGGCTACTTATGAAACAATTGCTCGCCCTTTACCGAGACGCCTCATTGTTGTTTTAACTCGCGACAGCGAAAAACAAGCAGAAGCAGCTCGCCGAAAATTGAAAATGGATTATTTACCTAATAATTTGCGCTTTACCAGCAAATCTCCTCAAGAGATTTTACAGTCTTTGGCTAACGAAGGCTATCAGCAAGTGGCTCTTTGTGGTGGGGCTAGTTTGTACCAATTATTTACTAAAGAAAATCTGGTGGATGAAATGTTTATTACTATTGAGCCAATTGAGTTTGGTGATGGGATAAAATTGTTTGAAAATAATAAAATTTATGGTAATTTTCAATTAATTAAAGAAACTCCACTCAATAAACAGGGTACGATCTTGCAACACTGGTTGAGAAGAATAAATTGAGTGGAAATAACTAATTGCTGACTAAGATTTTTTTAAAATATCTTCAATCTCCTGCTCAGTTATAATTCCTTGCTTAATTAATTCAGCAAACTGCTTTTTCATCAATTCTAATTGTAATTCAGGGGAGTTTTTTCTTATATGCTCAGCAAATCTTTTAGCATCTTCAATTGCTTGAGCTTTTGGAGGTAGCTCTTGTTGCATTTCTAGTCTTTGTTCTTGTTTCATATGTCCTTATTTTAATTGTTAATGGTTTTTTTGCTAGTAGTGTTTGGTTTTCTAAATTTTTTAATAAAAGCTTCTACCATGTCCTGGTAAGGCTAGGGAGTAGAATCCATCCTTTTTCAGTTTTTTAAGTTTACTTAAGCTTTTAAGCAAATCTTGATGATTACTGTAAGCAAAATCAGTGCGCCCCACGCCATCAGCAAAAAGAGTGTCACCAGTAAATAGGTAAGTTTCATCATTGTCTTGCTTTTCACTTAATAAGGCGATTCCTCCTGGAGTATGGCCGGGAGTGTGAATTACTTTGAGAGTTTCTTTACCCAATTTAATGATTTGCCCGTCAGAGAGAGCCTGATTGGCTTTAGGCACTGGATCAATCTCCCTGTCCATCCAATGGCGGGCGCTGTTTTGAGCCTGAGTTATTAAAAAATTATCAGCACTATGCAACATAATTGGCAGTTTTGGCCAAGCAGTGGCTAAACTCAGTAAACCCAAGCAATGATCGAAATGACCGTGAGTTAAAAGCACAGCTTTTAAACTTAGATTTTGCCGACTCAATTCTTCATTTAAAAAATCTCCATCATCGGCAGGATCAATAATTAAAGCTTCCTGTCCGTTATCTAATAGGTAGCAATTAGTTTGTAAATCTCCCAATATAAAAGTCTGTAAATTCATTACTTTAGTCTAGCTTATTTATCAAAAATTTGTTAGCATTGTCGCTGTAATGTGCGAGGAATTCATGAAAGTTAAGATCAAACGCTTCGATAAAACTATAGCTCTGCCAGCCTATAAAACAGCCGGCGCAGCTGCTTTAGATTTAGCTAGTAGAGAAGAAATTAGTATTGCAGCTGGCCAAATTGCTTATTTACCTCTAAATATTGCCTTACAAGTCCCAGCGGACAGTTTTGTTTTGATGGTGGCTCGCAGTTCTTTACATAAGAGAGGTTTAATGTTGATTAATGGAGTTGGCATTGGTGATAGTGATTATTGTGGTGATGATGATGAGTATCGAGCTGCAGTTTATAATTTTTCTAAAGAAACAGTGTTGCTTAAAAAGGGCGAGCGAGTAGTGCAAGTGATAGTGCTTAAAAGGGAGAGAGTAGAATGGGAAGAAGTGGATAGTTTTTCCAAAGAAAAAAATCGTGGTGGCTTTGGTAGTACTGGCAAAAATTAAATTGACTAATAGTTAGTTTCTTGTTTAGATATAATTAAAAATTAGGAATAAACTTATGAAATCTAAGGCTAAAACCGGTTTATTAATTACTCTAGAGGGTGGGGAAGGTGGTGGCAAAACCACCCAAATTGTGCGTTTAAAAAATCATCTGGTTGAAGCGGGAAAAGATGTCGTGGTTTTGCGTGAGCCAGGTGGTACGGCAATTAGCGAGCAAATTCGCGAGGTGGTTTTATCTAGTAAAAATACAGGAATTGCTTTTACCACTGAGGTTTTATTGTTTCAAGCTGCTCGCTCGCAAATTTATCGAGAAATTGTTTTGCCTTCGCTAAAAGCGGGCAAAGTAGTGGTGATGGATCGATCTCGTGATAGTAGTGTGGTTTATCAGGGCATGGTGAGAGGTTTTGGCATAGAATTAATTGAACAACTCAATGATATTTCAACAAAAAAAACTTACCCAGATATTACTTTTTTACTTGATATACCAGTAGATATTGGTCTTAAAAGAAGAAATGGGGCGGGAGATGTAAATCGTTTAGATATGGAAGCTAAGGGTTTCCACCAAAAGGTACGCCAAGCTTATTTAACTTTAGCTAAGCAAGATCAGAAGCAACATGGCGAAAAGGCTCGTTGGGTGGTGATTGACGCTCGTCCTAGCATTAGTCAAGTAGAAAAAAATATTTGGCAAATAGTCAAAGATCTTTTAGGCAAAAAGGATTTGAGTTCCTGGGAAGATAAATTAGTTGATGTGGATTTAAAATAAGTTATGCAAAAATTACCAAAAGCTGTTCGTCGATTAATAGAAAAATTTGAGGCGCTGCCGGGTATCGGTCCAAAATCTGCCCAGCGTTTAGTTTTTTATTTATTACACACCCCAGAAGCTCATTTAGCTGATTTTGCAGATAAGCTCTTGGCTTTAAAAAGAGAAACTGTCATGTGCCATCTTTGTCATAATGTCGCTGAACAAGATCCTTGTGATATTTGCCAAGACAAGCAACGCGATCAAGAAATATTGTGTGTAGTAGAGCAGCCTCTCGATTTATTAGCAATTGAGCGCTCAGGTAAATATTTAGGTAACTATCATGTTCTGCATGGCTCAATTGCACCACTTAATAATATTGGTCCAGACCAACTTTATCTGCGTGATATTACTAAAAGAATGAAAAATTCTTCTGGAGAGCTACAAATTAAGGAATTGATTTTAGCCACTAACCCAACCATGGAAGGTGAAGCCACAGCTCTCTATATTGCGGAATTGTTAAAAAACGATAATTTTTTTGCAGAAAAAATTGAAAGTGGAGAACTAAGCATTACTAGAATTGGGCATGGATTGCCCATTGGTGCAGATATTGAGTATGCTGACGGAGTGACTTTAGCTAGAGCACTTGAGGGTAGAAGAAGCTTGTAAACTGTCTATCAAGCGCCTTAGAGATTTTCTCTTATAGCTGATAGCAAAACATTAAGAAATAATTATTGAACAGGTTTTTCTCTTAAGACTTGGAGCCAATCTGTAACTGCATAGCCAACAATTTCTCGTTCACCTTCTTGAGCTTCTGATTTAAGCAAAACCCAATTATAATTATCTTTTTCTCCGGCTAATTCAATTACTTTAAACACTGTCCCATCAGCTACATTAGCAACAATATCATTGTCAATACCCGCATCAGTTCTAATATTTAAACCATAACCAGCAGTTTGTGTTACTCGGACTCTTGAGTCTGGAAAAATTCTTTGATCGTCGGCAGGTATTTCAAAAGGCTCATAGCGTTGAGTTAAATCGAGGACATTATCATTTTCAGTGTCTCCCCGCTGTTCTTGTTGCCAAAGTTGGTAATTTTTTTGGACGATGGGGTTTGGATCTCTTTCAGCAGGATCAACCAAAGCCTTATCGTTTTCAACGATAGCGCAAGATGCTAGAGTAAAACCCAAAAAAGCAGCAGAAACATATTTATGCCACTTTTTTAATTTATGTGGTTTTTTTACCTTTTCTTTTGCTCCTTGCCGAATTTCTTTCTGAGAATTGGAGGGGTCGCTGGTATTGTTTGTCCGTAAATCGATGTTTTCTGTCATAAAAAACATTATAACAAAACTTGTTTATTAATACCATTTTTGTTATATTGAAGTGTAGATGGTTCAACATCTAATTTTGTATAATCGACAACTTTGCTCAATGCAAAGCTGCCGGTTTTTTTGTAAAATTTTTGCAATTTTAAACATAAGATTATTAAGTAGGCAGCTTTAGCGCCAAAGGAGGAACTTATGAAAGTGATTGTTCAAGCCAAAAGTCTAAAAGTAACGAGAGCTTTACGTGAATTTATTGAACGCCATAGTCAAAAATTAGATAAATTAGGGCAAAAAGTAACTAGCGTTCGTGTTTATTTAGAACTAAGTACTAAAAAAAGTAGTAAAAGCAAGAATGTTTTGGTTAAATATAAAATTGAAGTTCCAGGTCAAGATTTGTGGGTTGAGGTGGCTGGTTACGATTTTTATGATGCAATTGTTGATGCGGTGGATGCGGCCACTCGCAAGTTAAGAAAAAATAAAGAAAAACAATTAGAATATTAGTTTTAAGTTAGCTGAGCATTTTCAAAGGAAGTGGTCATCGTAGTTGATTTTGTGTTATTCTATTTATATGACAGATAACCAAGATCCTTTACAAGCTTTACAAAAAATTATAGAAAGTAAAGAAAAACCCTCAGCAGCGCCCTCTTCTGAGTTAAATCAAGGACAAAATGAAGGACTAGTAACTCCAGAAGGACAAGCGAGTGGTGGAGAAGAGCTTAGTCCAGGACAACAAGCTGCTTTACAGGTAGCTCAAGAGGCAGCTAATGCTGCAAAAGAGGCGGAATTGAGAGCTCAACATCAAGAACATGAACAACAGCAAGCCGCTAAAGATCGAGAGGCAATTGAAAGTCTAAGAGGAGAGCTTCCAGAAGTTGCTCCGACGAGTTTGCTAGAAGGAGATGCTGCTAGCAATCCTAATCAAGATTTAGCTCAAGAAACGAACAATCAAGAAACTGGTGAAAAAACTGCTAAAGAAGTGTCTCATCAGGTTGAACAATTAAAAAGGTTAGATTAATTTAATATGGAGGGCGGATCGAGTTTAGGTGCTGGAGCCAAAAGCCAGTTAACTAGTAGCGGTGGCTTTCGCCAAACTTTTGGCGGTAGTATTAGTGAAGAACATTTGGATAAGGCGGCCGCCACATCCGGTGGTCAAAATAAGCAATTAGCTCAGCAAAGTAGTGTTTTGGGTCAACAAAGGGCGTTGCAAGAGGCGGCCGCTCAACAGGGTGCCGGAAAAAGCGCTTTGGCGCAAACTCCAGAGAAAGCAGCCACCCAACCCCGTCCAGTAGCGAGTTTAGGACAAGAGCTCATTAAACGGCCAGCCAGAGATACTTTAGAATCAATGTTTAAGATTATTAACTTATTAAACATTCGGCCAAAAACCCCAGAAGAGCAAGAAAAACAAAAAAAAGTTGCTGCTCGTTGGCAAAAACTTACTCAAGAAGAACAGGCCGTAGCTGAACAAATCTATAAAGAAAATCTAGCCAAAAAGCGCCAGGAAGAAGAAGCTCAAGAAAAACAAAAACAAGAGCTAGAAGAGCAAAAAGCTCAAGAATTACCGATTCCTAGAGGTCGACAAACTGGCTTTCGTGGTTTTGGAGGAATGGGCAATAAGCAAAAAGCTCAAACAATGATGCAGCGTCAGCGCAGCACCCTTGGTGGAGCAGAATAAGCTTTAATGCTAGAATAAACTAGGCATGAAACTTTATAACACTGCTTCGAGATCAGTTGAAGAATTTCAAACACTGGAAGATAATTTTGTCAAACTTTATGCTTGTGGTCCCACTGTTTATGACTACACCCATTTGGGCCATTTACGTAAATATGTTTTGGATGATCTTTTGGTGCGAACTTTGCGACATGCAGGCTATGAAGTGAAACATGTGCAAAATGTAACTGATGTAGGACATTTGGTAAGTGATGATGATGTCGGTGAGGATAAATTGGAGAAGGAGGCTAAGAAATACGGCACTGATGCAGAAGCTTTGGCACGACGTTTTGAAGACTATTTTTTCTACAGTATGGATTTGCTTGGAGTGTTGCGTCCCAGTCTTAGTTGTCGAGCC
>Ga0172377_10006092_pt1 | contig 12416 bp, 12 predicted proteins | sample Pumphouse3metaG_FD_119749 | JGI IMG/M metagenome (GOLD analysis project Ga0172377, IMG submission 119749) | Leachate microbial communities from a municipal landfill in Southern Ontario, Canada - Pumphouse #3 metaG | ecosystem: Engineered > Solid waste > Landfill > Unclassified | place: Canada... | reverse complement strand
TCTCAGGTTATGGTATTGTGCCAGTTCTGATTGATTTGCCTTTGCTTCCAGGTAGTCGAGGTCTATGTCGCGTGTCCTAGGATTGCTGATTTCGAGAACGAAGGGCCTTCCTTCGCCCAGCATAAGCGCGTCTATGTCCTCCCTTCCCATTCCGTGGAAGAAATGTTCCTTTCCACCGGACATTTCAAGGGCTATGTCACCAAGTATTTCTTGGACAGATGTCTGGTACATCTTTCCCGTGTCATGACATCTGGAACAGCCCTTTCCATGGCATACCCTGCAGGGCCAGATGGTCTGGGGTATCTCGCGGCTTAGCTTGTTGTACCTTCCGTATATGAATATCGGGGCAATGTCCAATTCAACATCCGCGAAACGTGTGTCTATACAGGCCACGATCTGCGGATTCTTGAATTCGACGGGCCGATTGATCATCGGAAGTGCGAGTTTTCCGATTTCACGATTGAGTTCGGTCTTAATGGATTCTGCATTCTCAAGTTCGAACCTTTCTCGAATGTCCTTTTCCCTCTTCATTATCTCAGGGTCGACACGGGACCCTACGAGGAAATTTTCAGATTCCACATCATTCACCTTGTCTGCGACCGTCTCCGCAAAACGGCCCAACAGATCGAAGATGCCTTCACATAACGGACAAGCATCTGGTGCCGGTATGTCATATCCTTCCTCTTCCAGAGCTTTGCGTATGAAGGTTCCGCGGACATCATTGGTCATTCCCGTTCCGAGCTTTCCGAACATTCTGCCGAGGCAGCGATCGCACAATCCATATTCCGCCACGGCCTTGGCCTTGTCCACATCGTTAACGATCCAGTCTTCCATGATGGTACCTCAGAGATCGAAACCCATCTCGGCGATCCTAAGTTTGGGTCTTTGGCCTTCCAGATAATGATAGACAGTGGAATGCTCGCTGCCGTTCAGGATAAGTTCTATCGCATGTTTGGCAACCGGCAGACTTACCGAATTACCGATGAGGGCGACGGTATTTCCGTAGATGGTCATGTAGACTCCTGTGAGTTCTTCGATGATCTCTCTTGTCTTGCCGTTTTTACCGATGAGCCTTCCTCTGATCCTTTCCAGTTGATTGGATTTGGATCCGACGATATCCTTGAGGTCCACGATGTCCAGGTATTCGTCCTCCTCGAAAAGACGCATGGATTTCTCAGGATTGAATCCTCTGCCGATCGCTTTCACCACGTCGATCAATTTGAGTGCCATGAGAGGATCTGCGCTATCTGCATCGTCTTTGATGTCGACGATACCTTCTTCAGCATCGATGTCCATAGAGATGCCAGATCTTTTCTGGAGCATCCTTTTCGTTGTGCCTTTGACACCGATGATGGTTCCGACCCTGTCCTGTGGAATCCTTATGGATCTCATCTCTTATCCCCTTTGTCGCCTTGGTCTAGTGTCTCTTCCATTATAGTCTTGCCGTCTATGATATCGGCTCCGCGACTTTTGAAGAATCTGTTTACGTTGTTTATATCCCTCTCGAGGTATTCCTTCGCATTGAAGTGATCGGCGGTAAGGGCCTGGCCGCAGTCGATCATTACGGGTTGGCCGTCCCACATCAGGATATTGTACTCGCTGAGATCGCCGTGCACCAGATGTGCATCCTTGAAGCCGTCTATGATGAAGGATAATACCTCCTCGTAGATGTCATCGACATCTTTCGGCTTCATCGTGATATTTTTTATCTGCGGTGCCGGTCCGTGTTCATCACCGATGAACTCCATGAGAAGGCAGTTCTTTTTGAATTCTATAGGTTCCGGGACAGGAATATCCGCCTCGTAGTACCTTTGCAGATTGCGGTACTCCTTGTTGGTCCAGGCGTAAATCAGTTTTCTGCGATTTCCGGAGAGACCTTTGAACCTGGGGTCGCCCTCGATGTATTTTGAGAGCCTATTGAAAGATGCATTGGATGTCCTGAATATCTTCAGCGCCATAGGTTCGTCGTCGTCATTGGTCGCGTAGAAGACATTCCCCTCCTTACCTGTGGAGATAGGATAATGAACGGACTCGATCACCCCGTTGGTCATCAGGTCGTATATCACCATCAGTGTCTGTCTGTCAAATACCTCGTCGGCCGTTTCCTTCTCATCGCCGGTCCTATTGGTCTTCAGGGCATCTACGTGCCTTTCGAGATAAGCGTAAACCTCGTCATGTGATGCCATGAGGGGTCACTCCTTTCAGAAAATGTCCAAATTTTTAGGGACCTTGTTCCTTTTACTGAGATTCACGGCCTGTGTCTTGGTATAACGGAACCTGACGTCGCATTTGTCAGGCTGGAAATCCCATATCGAAATGATGAGGAGGTCCCCTTCCCTGATCCACATCCTCTTCTTTATCTTGCCGGGGATCCTCCCCATTCTGGATACCCCGTCCTCACACATGACCTTGATTTTGGATGCTCCGAGCAGCTGATCGGCTATGCCGAATATCTCGCCTTCCTTGATATTCGGCAAACGTACACGCGTCACGTCCTCATCAGGACTCTCCATGGGTTCATTGCCGCTCATATTGACATCTCCGCTGACTCAGTCCATAGTTTACCTATATATTAAGGATTCCCATTTGGCCTATTGCGGACAATTGATAGGAAACTATTTTAAAGGAATTCCATTATCGCGACCGTACAGCTCATGTAGTGTAGCGGCCAATCATTCCGCCCTTTCGAGGCGGACACCCGGGTTCAAATCCCGGCATGAGCACCATGTATTTTCCGGTTTACGGTCTTCGTTTTCTGGGTTCGGTATATCATTAAAGCCACTTGATGTGGAAAGATGTTTGAAAGAGGTTTACGCCTTTGCATCTCTGTACTTCTTGTCCCTGACTCCCATGGATATGGTGAATGCCACCAGTGCCAAAATCACAGCAACGAAGAATGCAGGTCTGAACGCAGAGATCAGCCAGTCAAAGTTGCCGCCTGATGCCAGGATACCTCCGACAGGGATGACCAGTGCGTTGAGGAATACGGCGTTTAGTATTGCCACACCCGTGGAGCTTCCTGCCTGTCTGAATGTGTTGATCAGTCCTGACAATTGGCCGTCCTCACCTTCTTTACAATATCCGAAAGACAGATTGGTCGATGCGACGAGAGCAGCTCCGACACCCAGACCCATTATGAACAGGGTCAGCAGGATGAACAGAAGACCCGTATTCTCGGTGAAGAAGGTCATCATGAAGAAACCAGCGGCACCGATGAGGCATCCGATCGATGCGTATCGGCTGTTAACACCTGTTACGTCAGCAAGTTTACCGACCGTCGGACCCGCAACCAGGATGCCGATGGAATTCGCGATCATTATGAAACCGAGTTCGACCGTGGTGTAGCCCTGCGCATATTGCAGGTAGTACGGCAGAAGCAGATAGCTTCCCGACATCGCACCGAAAAGCAGCAGTGTGGAGACATTGCTTCCAATGACATCTTTGATCGCAACCAGTCTGAGGGAGACCAAAGGATCCCTTGATCTCTGTTCCCACCAGGCGACAAGTCCTCCGGCCACCAACATTATGACGATCAACAGCAATCCCTCGTGGGACATCCAGCCGATGTCCTGACCTACGTTGAGATAGTATATCAGAGCAAACATCATCACGAACAGAAGACCTGCACCTGCGAAATCCAGTCTTTCCCCTTTCTCATTGATCTTGGTGTTGCTCATGGATCTCAGAGACATCAGTATGCAGATCAATCCAATGGGGACGTTTATGAAGAATATGTACGACCAGTGGAAATACACAAGTATGCCGCCCAGCGCCGGTCCGAACGCTGTACCCGCCGATGCTGCCAAGGTGATGTATCCTATGGCGGTACCCCGTATGGATAGGGGCATGTATGTTGATACCATGGCAAGTCCCATAGCGATCACCATGCCTGCACCGAGTCCCTGGATCGCCCTGAGGATAATGATGGCTCCAAGACCTAAACCGCTTATGAATCCGGCGAGACCGATTATTAAAGAGGTCGTCGTAAAGATCGCAATACCGGTAAGAAACACATTCCTGTACCCGATATTCGTTCCTAGTTTTCCCCACAGGAGTACGAAACAGCACAGGGTCAGAGTGTATGCAAGCAAGACCCATGAGATGTTAGCCGTACTTCCCTCGGTAGCGAAGTCCTTTGCCATCGTCGGTAAGGCCACGGTCACTATGGTGGCATCCAAGGAGGTCATGAAAGTTCCCAGAACAATCGAGATCAATACGATCTTCTGTTTTCTACTGAGAGCTTTGCTCTCATTTTTCTCAAACATGTCGGCAGAATGGAAGTTCAGGTTTTAAAACGCATTTATCTCATGGTCTTCTTCCTGAAGATCTCGTTTTCCTTCACGATGGCGTCTGCATTGCGCCAATCGACTCTTTTGACGATAGGTAGCTTCTTTGGGAAAGTTTTCAGCATGGCATCCATGAGATTCCTGTCCGCGCAGGGTATCTTTTTCAGTCTGTCGCGGTCCCAGTTGTCTATCAGTTCATACACGGCCTCGATGCCCTCATTGTAGAATTCCGACGTGAGTACGGCGACAACTATGGCATTGTTGCTCATTACCGCAACATTTGCACCCCTTACAGCATACTCGCTTCCGTTGTAGGAGATGGAGAGACCGCTGCTGTCACGAACCAGATCCATCGCTTGGAAGTCGGTTATGTCCCCGCCTACGTAAACGGTAGAATTGAATTCTATCTCCGTTTTCCTTCGTATTTCCAGCAATGCGTATGCCTTTTCATTGGCACCGATCGCTGTTATCGGTTTCACGGCTCCGTCTATCTCCATCTTCGGTAGAGAATCGGTAAATATATCGTCAAGGGTCGTCACGATGTTCGCGTCATCATCGTCCAATGATTTCGCGTTCGTCAGGGTATACATGGTTTTCGGAATGCGCAGATTCGAGATCCTTGTGCCCATTCCTCGAATCGTCTTCGACTCCTGTCTGCTTATCGGTATATCATCGAAGGATACCTGAGTGCAGCCTACGTTGTTCATCGGGAATCCTATCGCGTCGCATACTGCCATCATGTGATGTTCATATGAACTGGAAGTGATGAATGTCGGAAGGAGATTGAATATATACCTCAGGGCCTTGTCCGCGCCCGGAACCAACTGCAGGTCCTCCTTGCAGAAATCATAGGCCATGTGGTCCGTGAGTCCGTTAGCCTTCAGAAAGGGAATGATCATCTTCAGTGTACTGCCGACCCTGCTGTTCTCTCGGTTCAACGCATATGCGACGAGATCGTCATATCTGGACACAACGTCAAAAAAATGTTCTCCGTTCCTTATGTATTTGGAGCACAGACGTCGGGCGTTGTCGTTCTTCGACAGAAAACCATGGCAGTTGCATATGAACTGTTTGTCCTCAGTCAATCCGAGTTCTTCCATCGGGTTATATTCCATCGATTCACTTCCTCAGGGTCGCGTTGACCTCTTCGGAAAGGTCGAACGGATGTTTTAACGGTTCTTCTCTCATGTACAGTCTCTTGCCTTTTATGCTGGCGGTCCCATCGGCAAATTGTCTTATCGTCGAGACTATGAGGGGGATCTCGTGTCTCTTCCCGTCTTCCCTTATCATTCTGAAGAGGGGTTCGTCAACACCTTCGGTATCGATGATCCGTTCAAGTGTACTGGTCTTCATCTTCTTGTGCAGATCGGCCCACAAGCCATCGTATTCTTTGCCGCGTATCGGGAAACTGCAATATGTCAGTGCGGCGCCCCTGTCCCATTCCGGCGTGCAAAGATGAATCATCGAACCCTGTTCATCGGCTTCGGTGCGGATGAGTTCCCAGATCACCTCTTCCCAGGTACCCTTGGGTCCGTCAGGGAGGGCAGGATGCAGATTGATCATATCATAGGTGTCGCATGTCGTGTCGTCCATCCACAGCATATAACCTGCCAGGATTCCGAGGTCGAAATCGTATCCATCTATCCTCTTTCTGATCTCGGCTCCGTATTCGTTTCTCCATGCCGTCTGATCCGTGTCCCAGAGATCTGGTCTGAATGTCTTCCACGAGATGGTCACCAGGGGGATTCCGTAGTCTTTCGCAAGGTCGAAGAATTGTTCCCTCTGATCCTTTTTGGGATTCGGATCTTCGGTGTTGTCCCAGTTGCAGAATACGAACGAGATGTCTATATCGAGGACGCCCTCCTCTTTTTTTCGCATGACCTCACGCAAAAGGTTGCGGGACCCAGGACCTCTACCAGTCGAGAACCAACCCAGTCTGAGCATGTTTCTCCATACGGCTCGAAGTATATTTATTATACATCGAAAACCACGGTGAGTGACGGTTCTTCGGCATTCACGGACAGCATGTGGTACGTCACGGCCTTGATCTCGGCATGTGGATGATGTTTTTTTGGATCCAAATCCTCACCATGTGCCTCGCACTTCACGACCTTGTTATCGAAGCTCACCTCGAATTCGTTGAAAACCACGCTGTTGCAGTCAAGGAAGAACAAAAGTTCGGAGAGGAATGCGTAGAGTCTTTCCTCATTATCGTTTCCAGAAACTTCGAAGCGATATGTTTTGTGATGAGCTATCTTGGTCGCATCGACGACCTGGTCGAACATGGCGTATGCCGCATTTGCAAAGCATTCCTCCAGTGTCAGTCCCGTGCATCTGATCATTACGTCAGCGGTGTGGTCTAATACTTCGTATCTCATTTCTCTGGTCGCTCCTAGCCGATGAGTGCGTTCTGTTCGGCATCAAGCACGTCATGATCCCCGTCAGATATCAGGCTTACGTTATTCATAGTGAATCCGTCGACGACCGTGACCGATGTCGGAACACCGCATACTGAGTACGGTCATGTGATGTCGTTACTGGAATGTATCGCGGTCTCTGTGGCGTAACCGTCGAGGCCGTTACGGTTCCTGATGGTTCCGATAGGCTATGGTTTGTGATTCGGAGGCCGGTGAGTATCCTTGTCGGTATACGCAATCCGAGTCCTATGTACACTCTCATGTCGGTTACACTCGTGACTGTGTCGGAAGAAAGGCATCCGAGATCCAATACGGGTAATGATCATCGAGTTGGTCCTCGTCGATACAGGACCTTCTGTCCGAAGTTCTTCCGTGGTCACATCCTCAAAGCGCCTGAAGCAACATCGGGTGTCGGTAAAAGCTTTTATTGCTGTCGGAAACCCGAATTCTTTCCCTGTCGCCCTTCATAAACGCTTAATATCTGTATTCTAGTCCTTGGTCCATGCGCATTACAATCGTAGGTTGTGGTTCGATCGGTTCCAAGCTCGCGAAGGCGGCAGACGATATGTCCGAGGTCAAAAGGATATACCTGATCGATATCAACAGAGATGTCGCTGAGAGAACGGCCAAGGGCCTGAACAAGGCGATTGTGGTCAATTCGGTCGAAGAGGAACTGTATCATTGCGACCTTGTCATCGAGGCGGCTTCCCAGGAAGCGGCCAAGGATATACTCTCCAAGGCGGTCGGTCGCGGAGTGGATATAATGTTGATGTCGGTAGGTGCGCTCGTCGATGACGGTTTCAGAGCACTCATGTTCGAGAGGGCGAAGAACAACGGATCCAGGATATTCATTCCGTCCGGTGCGGTTTGCGGTACGGACGGACTGCGGGCGGCGGCGAATGATGAGCTCGATTCCGTCGAACTTATATCTACGAAGGGACCGAATTCCCTGGTCAAGGTCAAATACATAGAGGACAAAGGGATCGATGTCCATGCATTGAAAGAGAAGACGGTAATGTTCAGCGGACCCGCGAGAGAGGCCGTCCAGTTGTTCCCTAAGAATGTAAACGTCGCAGCAACGGTCAGCCTTCTGGGGATAGGGTTCGATAGGACGACGGTTACGATCGTCCTCGATCCGACGTCGAAAAGCAATTCTCACGAACTGGTCGTCAGGGGAAAATTCGGCATGACCAATTGCCATACATTCAATGTGCCTTCTCCGGAGAATCCGAGAACATCGTACTTGGCATCGCTTTCTGCCATTTCGGCCCTGAAGCGCATAATCAGGAACGAATGGATCGGTGTATGAGTTAGAACTAAAACTATTTCCATTTGATTACTTTCATCTTAACCATGCACATTTCCAGGGCAGAACGGCTGTTTTCCAATTCCGAGGATATGGATGCGATAGTGATCCTGAACGGGGAAGAACCCTTTTTGGACTCTACTTTTTGGTATGTCACGGAGCAATCGTCAGGAACTTTCGAGGGTGCGATCGCAATAATCACGAGAGATGGAAAACTGCATGTGGTGACCAGCGTACTGGAAGAGGAATCGGCCAAAACGGGCATGGGCGAGGTTCACGTCTATCGTACGAAAGATGAACATGACGAATGCATAAAAGGTATCCTCAAGGATTCCAAGAAGATAGGCATCAATGTGCATTCGGCGATCTATTCCACGGTTCAGTACCTCAAGGGTCTCAGAGAAGATATCGAGATCAGGGATGCGACAACCGCGATTGTGAAAACCGTATCCGTCAAGGATGAGAAAGAGATCAAAGCTACGGAGAATGCCTGCAGGATCACATCCAAGGTTGCAGGCGAGCTCCCCGACATGATCAGGGAAGACGTTACCGAACGGGAGGTCGCCGCGATGATGGACAACAGGATGAGGGTGCTCGGTGGGACGGGAAACGCATTCGATACCATCGCGGCATTCGGAAAGAACTCAGCCATGCCCCATCATGCGCCGGGCGAACACAGATTGAGAGGGGGAGAGGTTGCACTTTTCGACTTCGGTTCGAAATATGAAAGGTACTGTGCCGATCTCACAAGGACGATTTTTCTTGGCGATCCGGGAGAAACACTCAGGAACGCGTATGGTCTGGTCCTAGAGGCGCAGAGTGCGGGATTGGAGCAGATCCGTGCTGGAGCCAACGCAAAGGATGTGGATCTCGCTGCGAGAAAAGTCATAGACGGTTCAAAATTCAAGGGTAGGTTCATACATTCCTTCGGCCATGGTATCGGGATGGACATACACCAGGGCATTTTCGTCTCTCCCAGATCGGACCAGGTCCTTATGGAGGGAAATATAATCTCGGCGGAGCCCGGCATTTACATACCGGGTCTTGGTGGGATCAGGATAGAGGATACGGTGCTGGTGACCAAGAACGGATACAGAAAATTGACGGATTATGATCACGACCTCACGGTGGTATGATGCAAGATATTCTTTTGAAAGCTCTGAACAGGATGGAATCCACGGGGGCGCAGTTCTGCGATGCCAAAGCCCAGACGGTGAGGACCATGGGTGTCCAATCGATAAACGGGGACATAAGGCAATTGCTCCAGAGGGACACGGGAGGGATATGTCTGAGGGCCTGGATCGACGGAAGGTGGGGATACGGTACGGTGACATCCTTCGATGAATCCGACATATCGGCCGCAGCCGAAGCCGCAGTGAGGAATGCCAGGGGGAGTCCGAAAGGAAGACTCAGATTGGAACCAGACACAATCGTCAAAAGTATGAGACCTAACGTCAAAATTCATCCGGATGATGTGGACCTCGAAGAAAAGATCAAAGCCGTCCTGGATGTCGACAGGGCGCAGGAGGCTGAAAAGGTCCTGAACCGTGTCGGTTCGTATGCAGAGGAGGTCAAGGACAACATCATCGTGAATTCTGTCGGATCGATGATAGATTGGCAGGAGGTAAGGACAAGGTTCGGGGCCATGAGCATAGCCTCCGAGGGCCCGAGACTGGAGAGGTATTACGACGGTCCGAGCGGAACAGCGGGATACGAGCTCGTAAAGGATTTGGACATCGAACGTATGGGAAGGGAGGTTGCGGAAGAAGCGGTCAGGACACTCAAGGCAGTGAGACCGCCGTCCGGAAAACTCACAGTCATATCGGATCCGATGATGTCCGGATTACTGGCACATGAGGCGATGGGTCATCCGTCCGAAGCCGATGAGGTCACGAAAAAGCGTTCTTTCCTCACAGATTGCGTCGGTATGAAGGTTGGGACGGACATAGTGGACATGTTCGACAACGGTCTGGCTAAAGGAGCGTACGGCTCATGTCCCTTCGATGACGAAGGTACGCTGGCCTCAAATACCCAGATAATAAAGGACGGTGTCTACGAAGGATACATGCATTCCCTGGAGACCGCTTCCGAACTCGGATCACGACCTACTGGCAACGGACGTGCGGAGAACTTCGGCAAAAGGGTGTGGGTCAGGATGACCAATACATATTTCGGTCCAGGTGACAGAACCGTCGAAGACATCATTGCGGATACCAGATACGGGATACTCTGTGACAAGATGTACAACGGAATGGAGGACCCAGTGGGCGGGGGATTCGAGGCAAAATGCCTCAGAGGGCATCTCATCGAGAACGGGAGGATAACGGAACTGCTGCAGTCGTTCACGCTCACCGGAAGAGCATTGGAGGTCCTGCAGACAACGGACGCGGTCTCCAAAGATGTGATACTGGACGGGGGAATGTGCGGCAAGGGAATCGAGGACTGGGTCAATGTCTCTTCCGGCGGTCCGTACATGAGGTCCCGGATGATAGTAGGGGGAGGAGAATGATGCAGATGGACAGCATCGCCGATGAGGCATTGAGGTACGGGAAAAAGTTCGACGATTCCGAGGTCTACGTCGTCAGGACGGTTTCGAATACCGTGTATGTAGAGAGCACAAAGATCAGCAATGTGGAAACTAAGACAGATTCGGGTCTTTCCTTCCGTATGGCGAAGGATCACAAGCTGGGAAAAGCCTCTGTGACTCTGAATGGGAAGAGCACTGTCGCAGGCTGCGTCGATATGGCAGAGCGCATAGCAAGCTTCTCTCCATCGAACAGCGGTTTCAAGGGATATGTAATGCCATCCAGAGCAAAGATCAGTACGTCAGGGATCTGGGATAAAAAAGTGGAGAACATCACCCACGAACAGATGATCGAGATCGTAAAATCGATAGCTGACAACGTCGAAAAGGATGTTGTTCTGGGAGGGTTGCTGAGAGTGTCGACGATAGAGGCACTGGTAGCAAACAGCAACGGTGTGCACTCTGAGCATTCTTCCACTTTGGTCTACGGGCATTTCACGTCGATGGCGAGGAAAGAGCATCCAGGCGAAGGCCAAGAGGCCATTCACGGTACGCAGTTGAGTATCGATACAGAGGAAATCGGCAGGTCGCTCTCTCAGAGGGCCGTTTCGGCCGCAAAGGCAAAGCCGTTCAGAGGTTCCAGAAGATTGACCATGATACTTCCGCCAGGTGAGCTGGGAGATATGCTGATGTCATCTGCCGGTTCTGCACTGAACGGTGAGAATGTGTTCTACGGGCGCAGTCTGTGGCAGGACAAGATCGGCGAAAAGATCGCATCCGACTCTTTGTCACTGACGGACGATCCAACCGTCGAAGCACCTTTGGCATCTGCATTCGACGATGAGGGTACACCGACGGAGAAGAGGAAACTGGTGGAGAAAGGTGTCCTCAGATCATATATCCGAGATAGTTTCGTCGGCGAGTCCACTGGAAACGGTATGAGGCGGAGCAGCGTCGATGCTCAGGGGCTGTACGAACGTTCGATCTCCATAAAACCCATTAACATGGTCGTAACGCCGGGGAAGATGACCAGGGATCAAATCGTAGAACAGACCGACAGCGGGATATTGATAGATAAATTCGCTTGGCCGGAAGCAGATTCTCTGACCGGAAGATTCGGTCTTGAGGTTCGATGCGGTCACCTGATTGAAAAGGGGAAGATAGTCGGAACCATAAACAACGCGCTGATGATCGGTAATATGATGGATGCGCTGAGCAACATAGAGAACATAGGCAACGACCAGAAGATCGTCGGTCTCACAACGATCCCGACGATGAGTTTCTCCGGAATGGATCTGGTCGGCAATTAGAACGTCTTCTCGATGGTGATCTTCATGCGATCGCCGGCATTTTCCAATGCGGAAAAATCACCCGTGAGCCGTCCTATCTTCACAACGGGGTACGGCGAGACCGGTTCACCGTCGTCACCGCTCAGAGGGGTTGGACCGAAGAACAGGCACATTGCGTCGGCTTTCGGCCAATACGCAATGTCACCCGTCTCCATTTTTGTGGTTTGTTCGCCCTTCTTGTCGCAATCAATCGGATACTCGAAGAATATCTCCGAGCCCAGCATGTTGATGTCCGCGGTAAAGGGCAGTGAAAGCCAAACGGCATTCGATATGTCAGACTGATCCAGTTCGCCGGTGAAGTTTCCGTTCCTCGTCTTGATCAGTATCTTGCTCATGTCGTCACTGTTTCTTTTTTTCGAAGAGCGATCTGATCTCCCTTCCAACGACCTCGATCTGAGATTCAGATTCTGACTTCTCCATTTTCTTCATCTCCTTAAGGCCGTTCTTCCATTCCTTGCGCCATTCAGTCTTGAATTCACCGGATTCTATATCGTCGAGGACGGATCTCATTCCCTTTTTTGATTCCTCGGTTAT
>Ga0172377_10006090_pt1 | contig 12417 bp, 16 predicted proteins | sample Pumphouse3metaG_FD_119749 | JGI IMG/M metagenome (GOLD analysis project Ga0172377, IMG submission 119749) | Leachate microbial communities from a municipal landfill in Southern Ontario, Canada - Pumphouse #3 metaG | ecosystem: Engineered > Solid waste > Landfill > Unclassified | place: Canada... | reverse complement strand
GGGCGGATTCTTTTGAAGTTAATCCGACCACGATGGGTGCAATACTGGGAGCTATATCAGGAGGATTAGATAAGGCAATTAAAGTTGTAAATATCCCGTCTAAGAAAATTGATTCAATTGAATTTACAAATACTAGCAACGATCAATATGCTAAATTTACTAAAAATATTGCAGCAATGATTGGCGGAGGTGGAGCAAGTTTGTTTTCAACGAATAAACCAACGACTGTTGAAAATAATATCGCTCTAAGCATTGATGAAAATTTAATGAACTCAATCTATCCACAATTTGAAGCATTTTTAAACCATCAGTTATCGCTAATTACTAAAAAGTTTATATTTAAAATAAAATTTAGTGGCTCGAACACTTATTTAAATCGAGAATTTCGAAGAAAAGAAGCTTTTGAATCGGGAGACAAAGGCATTGTAAGTATTAACAAAATTGCAAACGCTCTTGATATGGATATTTTCGAAATGGAAGATGAACTTGACTTAACTGAGAGCTTAGAATTTGCTGATCGACTAAGACCACTACTGTCTGCTTATAACATATCGAAAGACGAAGCGGCTAAAGATACCGGAGCTCCAAGGAAGTCTGATTCAGAATTGTCAGACTCTGGGCAAGAAACAAGAGAGAATGGTGGCAATATAAGTAAGGGTGGAAAAATTTAAAAGGAGAGAAATGAAATTCAATATTAGAGATGTAACAAACACAAAACTATTTGTTGTCGTTTTGGAATAGGAGGAATTATGCTAATAGAAAATGAATTAAATATGCTGTTGAATGATATTGTTGGTAAATCTTTTGAAATTAATCGAAGACTTGATAGGATTAAATCCGTAGTAATCGTTGATTTTAAGCTTATAAATACGTCACGAATGTTGCACGCACTGTCACATGAATATCCAGTTATATTTGGAGATAAAATAGCGGAATATCAAGAGAAGAGTGGATGCATCCCTATTTATCCTATGACCCCAATAGGAAATGAAAACTATATGAGTATTTCTGAATGTCTTGCAGTATATTTGCAAGATTTATTTGATTATAGAGATTTAATAGAAATAACTATAGATAAAGCAATAGAACTTAAAGATCAGACGACTAAGAAGATACTATCAGAAATTCTTTATGGACTAATTGATTATATTTCGCAAGCACAAGATTTAGTCGATATCTTTTTAAAATGCCAAAATCCTATTGATGAATTGTTATTAGATGCTAATATTAATTCATTCGTGGGTGAGTAGTATGTTTATACTTAATGATTTTGATACTAAGATTGTTTTTACAAATAACATTCTTGGAAAATATTTGGTAAAAAATGGATTCCCACTACTTAAAAAAAGAGGAAATTTAATGGGGTTTTCAAAAACAAAAGCACTAGATGAAACAATAAACAACCTCCCTGTTCATATAAGATTACTAGGGAGGATAATAACATGATTGAAGTTCTAAAATTCACCGATAATTTCAGTGTAGAAAAAATACTTGATGATACAACGGCTTTGTTAAAAATCAAAGTATGTTCATCTGGTAATAATGCCCACGAATTATTTATAGAAGATGAAGCGTTTTATGATGCTACAAATTCTATTTTAGGAAAACCAATTGTGGCAAAATATAACAAGTGGACACAAGATGTAATGGGTCATGAAGAAGAAGAAATGCCCATTGGGTTTTTTCTTCCAAATCAAGAACCTAACTATGTGAAAGAAGACGACGGGTCAATTAGCCTCGTCGTTTTTGCTATTTTGTGGAAAGCTTATTTTCCAGAAATGTTTAATCTCTTCTTAGAAAAAAAGGAAAATGGAGATGATCCGCTAAAAAAAGTATCAATGGAAATTTATATAAATGAAATTGAGAAAGATGAAAACAATCAAACACACATTAAAAAGTTTAGGTACAAAGGCGTTACCATGCTCGGTGATGAATATACTCCTGCTTGTGAACTTGCTCATGCTGAAATGGTCACATTTGAACAACGAGCCCAAAAAGCAGAATTCTTATTTAGCAAGGAAATGGTTAGAAAAAATAAACTAAGAATGAAAAAAGAAGGAGATGATATTAAATTGAGTCAAAAAAAAGTAGGCGAAAAAATCGTTGAAGAAAAAGAAGTCAAAATGGAAACTCCAATAAAAAATGAAAAAGTAACAATGGAAGCACCTGTTATTGACGAACCAAAAGACGAAAAACCAGAAGTGGAAAAACCAGAAGTGGACGAACCAAAAGAGGAAAAACAAGAAGAAAAGATGACTTGCGAATCTGATATGTCAACAGAGGAAAAAGTTGATTACAAAGAAAAATTTGAAGCTCTTGAAAAAGAATTTTCAAATCTTAAAGGCGAATTTGCAGTTATGAAAACCGAAAACGAATCTTTAAAGAGTGAGAAAGCAAACTTTGAAGCTAAAATCGCAGAAACGGCTGAAGCTGAAAAGAAATTCACAATCGAACAAACTCTTGCTCGTTTTGAATCAAGACTTACCAAAGAACAGATTAATGATTTTAAAGAACGGTCAAAAGAAGTGTCACCAATTAATACCAATGCATTTTTAAATGAAATTAAAGCATTTGTTGCTGATTCGATTGACTTAGGTAAAGAAAAAGATTTTGAAAACAAGATGGATATTTTAAACGCGAATGATGAACAAAATAAAGAAGAAAACCAGTTTAGCTGGTAATAGGACTATATCAATAGCCTCTAATAATATAGAAATATATACAATGGTGGGCAAATATCTGTTGTATATAAGCTATTGATAAGGTTTCGAGCCTCAGTGAGTGCTTTTAATAAAAGTTATCTGCACGATGAACTACGAAATAAAGGAGACAACTTAGTGTATACGGTTTATATGCATATAAATAAATTAAATCGGAAAAAATATATTGGCATTACAAAAAACGATGTTAATAAAAGATGGGGGAATGGTTTAAATTATAAAAATTGTGTAGCTTTTCATAATGCCATACAAAAACACGGTTGGAATAATTTTGAACACGTAATTATAGGAAATAAATTATCAAAAGAGGATGCTGAAAATTTAGAAATTGAATTAATTTATAACCATAATTCAACAAATAGTAAATATGGATACAACATTCAATATGGAGGTAGCTCCATTGGAAAACACTCAGAAGAAACAAAGAAAAAGATATCTGATTCTGAAAGTGGCGAAAAACATTGGAATTATGGTAAACATTTTAGTGAAGAATCTAAGAATAAAATGCGTATTGCTAAAAAAGATTATATTGGAGAGAAACACAACAGCAGTAGAAAAGTAATATGTATTGAAACAGGCATAACTTATATAAATCTTAGGGAAGCTGAAGATATGACAGGTGTGATATATACAAGTATTTCTAAATGTTGTTCCGGTAAATTGAAAAAAGCAGGCGGATATACTTGGAAGATTGTAACTTGATACGGCAAATAAACGTATTGATTGGGATATTGATAAATCACATTCAAATGATGCAATCGTGATAACTGGGTTAAAACCAGACAGTTGTGCTATCAAAGAGTGGACTATTAAACCAATGAGAAGACAATCTAAAGCTAAAACTGACAATGTTTTAGGAATTAAACATAGAGATTTAGTTTCTTATACTTATAAAAATGGAGAAATGCATACTGGATACGTAACAGCATTATATCCATATCTAAATGCATTAAATTTTCAATCAGCAACAAAAAAATGTAGTAAAGTAAATGCTAAAAAAATGTAATTTGCTTTGGAAGTACAATAAAATCTATTGGCTGGAATATGCATGATTAATTACAATCGCAAACATCTTCCCACGTTTTCAATAAGGAATATGTTGTTTTGTTTACAAAAATAATCAATAAGATGCGAAAAAAGATCAACCAAATACCTTAAATATGAGCAGAGATGTTTGAGTAGAAAATTTAAAAATAAAATTAAAAAGGAGCGCTACTAATTCTGCAAAAAATCATAGGCAAATATATCTACGATTATAGTAGCAAGAAATAAATAATGGCTAACTCAGTAATGTTTCCAATCAAAACATCTGCACAATTCGATGGATCTAAAATCGAGGCGTTTACACATACCGCAGATATCGACAATGGTACAGTGTTCGTAAAAGGTGCTTTATCAACTGTAGCAGACGAATCAGAAGTATTTACTCTTTCACTTCCTTCTGCTGGCACAGGATTAACAAATTTATACATGGCATTTACTTCACCTCTCAACATGGTTGTCGGTGCAGATGGTAATGAATATCGAATGGGAGATTTAAACCCTAAGAATTTTACAAACTATGATGGTTATGTGTTCAATGGCTTTAGATTAACAGTTGGGGATCGAATTAAGATTACTGCTGATGGTTTAGGTGGAACTATGGGCACAAATACTTATGTAGTAGCAACTGCAGGGACAGGTAAACTAACATGGGCATCTGCCGCTGTATCTGGTGTATCTTTAAAATTAGTAAAAACAGACTTCTTCCCTATTCCTGAAGGTGGCATTGGTTCTCAAAGAACTGTTGCTTATGTTTTTGAAGTAGTGGCGGTAGCATAATGGGAGAAATGATGAAAAATAATATTTTAGTAAACTTTACGGCTGGTGTTGAAAAACGAATTGAAGGTTATGAAAAAGCTAAATCATACATGGAAAAATTTAGTGCTAATGAATGTACTACAAAAATGCATGAAGAAATGTTCGCATTCTTTTCAAAAGAAGTTGAATTAATTTCAAACGTAAAATTAGATGGCGTAATGCCTGTTGCTACTTATTGTAATTTAAGTACAGTAAAAGAAGCAGCCTTTGCTGTTTTAACTATGATGACACAACCTATCGTTATTGATGCAACTATTAGAAATTTTGCAGCAATCGCAGATATTAGAAATGGAGATTTTGGAGATTCTTTCTCTTTTGACTTAACTGCTCGTGATTTATTTGTTGTTTCTAAGGGTGCTCGTTCTCAAAAGACTCATGAAATTCAAACTCAGTTTGATGGAACAAAAACACTTATTCCTGAATTTAGAACAATCAGTGTAGGTATTCCTTTGTTTGATATCTATATGGGTAAGAAAAATCTTGCTCAATATATGTCAAAAGCAATTCGTTCATTGAATGCAAATATGTCTTATGATATTTATGATGCTTTCCAAGCCGCTATGGCTAACTTGCCTACTACTGGCGATGCTAAACTTCGAGTTGTTGGTTATTCTCAAGATTCATTACTTGAATTAGGTCAGGTTATCGAAGCGTGGGATCAAACTCCTGTTATCATGGGAACAAAATTAGCTTTGTCTAAAATTCTTCCTGCTTCAACAAATTACCGTTTTGATCTTGATAGTGAATATGTAAAATATGGTCATTTAAGAGATTTCTTTGGTTTTGATATTATAGAAATTCCACAAGTTGCTGACTATAGAACTGAATTTGCAACAAAAATCAACAATGATGAATTATACTTAATTTGTCCTTCATCTGATAAACTTGTAAAAGTTTGCTTAGAAGGAACGATTTTAAGTAACATCACTGATAGCACAGAAAACTTAATCACAGCTGGTGATTTATCTATGTCTTATGCAGTTGGTGTTATCACTAATGCATTAGCTGGAATGATTGAATTAACTTATTAGAGACTCATAAGAAGGGGTAAAACCCTTCTTTTTTAAAATCGAATAACATGAATAAAAGGAGAAAATAATGGCGGTAGCAAAAAAAGAAACAGTAAAAAAAACAACTAAAGAGTCAACATCGGAAGAATTATTCAAAAAGCAAGCACAAGAACTACAAGAGTTAAAAGAACAAATGGCACTCATGATGAAAGTTCAAAACAACCCAGTTCCGCAAAAGGAATTTATTGATGTGGAGCGAGATGTGTTTGTTGTATCATTAGTTCGAGGACGTTTGAACTTGGCTACAAAAGGTGACGGTGCAGGATTTATTTATAAATTTGAACATTTTGGGGAAGAAACCCCAGTAAAATACTCTGACTTAAAACTCATTGTTCAAAATAATAGAAAAATGTTAAATAAGGGAAGATTTTATATTTATGACGAAGATTTCATTAAACAACAGAGATTAAAACAAACTTTTGACAAAATTCTTTCCAAAGAAGAAATGGAAAAATTATACTCTGCAAAGAAAGAAGTTTTCATCAAAGCTTTTAATAAAATGATTCCTGCTCAACAAGGAATGTTCACTGCTTTGTTAATTGATGCTCTTCGTGAAGGAAATGACATTGATGCAAATATTGTACAGGTCGTTTCCGAAAAAATTGATAGAAATATCTATGATATGGTAAAAGAAAGCAAACTTTACGCAACTTTGAAAGGGGAATAGTATGAGTACGCCCTATTCTGATGTCATAAATGCTTCGACAATAAAATTTCAAGACTATAAACTAGACAAAAGAAAAGAAGAAAATGAAGCAAATTGGACTCTAAGGATGGAAGCATTCCTACTAAATGGACTCCCTTTGTTTCGAAATTGCAAAAAATCACTATCGGACAGAGATGAAGTTTTGGCTCAATTCAATGAAACATTGAATTATGATGAAATCGACATTTTATCCGACTGTATTGTCATAAAATGGATGGAAAGAGACTTAAACAATACGTTAAAACTTAATTCAATGATTCAAGATAAAAACTCCGCAAAACGAGTAAATGAACCAGCGATGATTTCAGCTGAAAGATTATTAATATCTCAAAAAATGGAAGAATTAAACAGAAAAATATCCGACTACGGATTTTCAGACTATCTTGCGGGGGTGACTTCGTGAGTAAAAATAAAGAATATTACGTTGGTCTTAGCGATAGATGTTGGAAACTCTTACCAATTTTTGAAGGAATTAATACTCGAAAGGTTAAAGTTTTTAGCGATAGCGAAGCACTTCAAAACTTTGAAACTAATTTAAACTGTCTTTTAATTGAAGTTAAAGGTGCTGTTACAAATTATGGCACGAATAATTATTGCGAGCAGATTATAAATTTATTAACTGGCTTGCAACAAGGAGAAGACAGGAGTCATAAAACAATAAAAAATGTTGTACGTAAAACCGTCAATTTATGTAAAAGGGCAAGTGAAATTTAATGGATTACAAAAAATATTCTGATGCGTTCTTTGAATATATACCACCAAAAGACGAACTTCGTTCACGGTTTGACGAATCGTTTGAGGATTGGATTGATAACGCACCAAATGTTTTCGATGATATTCAGTACGAGGCAACATATGGAGAACGCGATTTTGAGTATATAAAAGGTCGTGTAGATTCAGTAATAAATCCCACCACTGGTCAAAAATTAGGGGACGATTTTAAGAATTTTATTTTTTCGAATTCATCCAGCCCCGTGTTTACAGGAAAATTATTTAAGTGGAAAGAAAATTATTGGATTGCAGTAAATGCAAATACTTATGAATCAGTTAGTAACAATTGCGTGGTAAGAAGATGTAACAATATGTTGAAATGGATTGACAAAACAGGATCTATTATTTCAGAGCCTTGCATAATGATCGAGACAGTCAAACAATCTAATGACTACACTGGAGATAAATTAACCACAGTATCAGGATTTACAGGATTGTTTTGTCAAAGAAACGCCAATACTAACATGATTGTGTCTAATCAGCGTTTTTTGTTTGGGACAAAAGGGAATAGAAAAGCATTTAAGATTTTTGGAGATGGCATAAAAAACTTTCTAAATTCAGAAACAGAAAATGATAATTCTCCTTCGGTCACAGAGTTGACTATCGGAGGAGCTTTTGTTTATCCAGATATTGATGATTTAGAGAACGGAATTGCAAACCGATTCTTAGATAATTTTACATTAAAGATTAATGATGTTGATTTTACAGATTTAGTGGGAGTTGAAAAACAATTAGAAGCAATCGTCAAGAAAGAAGATATTGTCATGGAATCTCCTTTAACGTGGAATTCAAGTGATAATAAAGTAGTTTTTGTCGATGATTATGGAAACATTAAATTGTTAAAAAGTGGCGAAGCTTATATTACTTGTGGATTAGAGAATAACGATATTGTTTCAGACAGTATTAAAATCACAGTAGCATTATCAAAGGCTGATTGTTATGAAGTAATGGTTGATCCAGATATTGATGGAATAAAAGAAGGAAATCGACAATTATTTACAGTCAATCTATATAAAAATGACATCAAACAAGAAGATTCATTTATTTTTACGGAAGTAAGTGACATTCCTTCAAATAATTATTCATTTACAATAGTTGACGATAATTCTTTTATTGTCGAAAATAAAAAAGCTTACTTTGTTGATCCCATATCAATAGAATGTGTTTCTGGCGAGTATTCACGAACGGTCGTTATTGATTTAAAGGGAGGTTGGTAATATGGCAGATAGATCATTTTTTGATTCATATCCCCAATTTTCTAATGAGATATTAAAGATACTAATGGAGTCAAAAGACGCAGAAATTATTTGGAAAATTTTAAAATATAATACAAATAATCCTTACAGTAGTAGTATTCCAAATTTAACTAAGGATGAAAAGGCTAGTCTCATCTATGATGGAAGTGAAATTGGTACAGATTTTAGAGTATTTTTAGATCAAGGTATGGAAGATAGTGTTTCAGACATTATGACGCTAATTAGGGTTTATCCCCTCGCCATACTTCCTGAAAATTACGCTAACGGGTTAGCTTCTATTAATTTTGAAGTATATTCTCATTTTAAGACAAATACAATGATTAATGTTCAAACAAAGATAGACACAGTTATACAGGCACTAATCAAGAGTTTAAATGGAAAACCAATTGGGGGAGTTGGAAATCTATTTTTTAATGCAGGAAGAAGTAGGTATGACAAAGTAGTTGCAATTGGTAGCTCTCCTTACAAAGGAAAATGCCTAACTATGTCAACGAATATTTCATGGTGAGTATTGATCAATATCTAACCTATGATAAACCAGTCCCTTATAAAAATTTTTTAATCAATCCTGTTTGTATGAAAGACTATATTAGTTTTCACGAATGTATTAATTGTGCTTTATTAGATAAAAATAGTGTTCCAGATGTTGAAGTTATTTCGATGGGATATTTAACTTATATTATTAATCTCGGATTTGATTTTCCTATTTTGATTACACAACTTATTGATCTTTTAAAAATGGTGATAAGTGTAAAAGTAATTAAAGAAGATGGAACAGTAGTCTTTGAAAAATTAACGGATGTCGAAGATATTAAATTAAATAAAAACGATCTTACTTGTTTACTAATTAAGGGAGAAAAGATGGCATCGGAAGATTTCGATATTGTAAAGGATATTGTTTTTATACAAAATAAAATTGAAGCAATTGATGAGTCTATCTCAAAAGAAGTTAGAGACGAGTTATTTAAAGCGGAACAATTCAAACAAAGACAAAATGAAAATAAAATAGGATCTCTTGAAGATCAATTAGTGGCAGTCGTTATGAAAACAGGACTGTCTTTTGACTATCTTTACGGATTAACTATTCGAAAATTCACTAAAATATTGGAACGAGCAGATTATGAACTGCATTACATTATTTATATGAATGCTTTTTATGCAGGAAATATAAAAATGGAAAATGGGAAAGCGCCTAAACATTGGTTGTCTGACCTAGAAGAAAAAGATAAACATAAAAATACAAAACTCGCAATGGATGCAATACGAAGTAAGTTGGGAGACAAGACTTAATTGTAAATCCTGAGCAGTTACAAAATTTTAAATAAAATAAAAAGGGGAAATATGAAAAAATTTTTAGTTAGTGTAGCCAACGTGCGTGGTTATACTCAAGATGATCAATTACTTTTTGAGGGTACAACTGAATTAGATTCAAGTATTGAAACATCCTTAGCTAGTACGGATGTTCGTGGAGGACAAGGTAATCAGCTACAATACATTTTTTATCACACAGCTGAATTAAAAGCAACAATTACAGAAGCACAGTTTTCATTAGAATACATTGCATTAAACGTTGGGTCAAGTATTAATACTGGTGCTGACATGTACACTGAAGAAACAGTAACATTGGTTGCTGGAGCAGGATCGGTAGTAGGAACTCCTATTACAACAAACGATACTGCAATTTATGGATGGGTATCATTCCCTGATGGAACAACCGAGCGAGTTACTTTTTCAGGTAAATTATTTACTACTGCTCAAACTTCATCTGCGGAAGATGTTTGTGTTCGTTATTATAACAATAGTTCTAGCGCAAGAGAACTTAAAATTGCTGCAAATATGATTCCATCGACTGTTAAATTAGTTATGGAAGCTTCTTTATGTAGTTCTGACCAAACAACTAATAAAATCGGTACTGTTCAGATTATTATTCCAAAAGCAAGTATGACTGGAGCGTTCACTTTAAGTATGACTCCTGATTCAGTTGCTTCTACTCCACTTTCCGTTCGTGCGTTAGCATATAACGAAACTGGTGGTGGATGTTCTGGTTCTGAACCACTGTATGCTCGAATTATCGAACAAATTGATGGCGTAAACTGGTATGACGAGGTAACAAGTCTTGCAGTTGTTGATGGGAATTTCGTTTTAGCAGATTCAGCTACGAAATTACTTCAAATTAAAGCAATTTCTTCTAATTCCGTATTTGCTCCTCCTGTTGCAGACCTTACATTTGCAGGGACAGGTGTTGTTGTTTCAGATGTTGGATTAGTTACGGGAGCGACTGGCGGAGGTACTGTTTTAATTACTGTTACCGACAAACCAGAAGTAGAATTAACAATTACGGTAGCTGACGCTTAAAAATGAATTATTGTTTATTTTCAACTTATGTAAACAACATTATGGAACAATACCTTCGATGCAATAAGATGAACTCACCTTGTGCTTATCAGAGGTATTGCGTTCCTAAAGGCAGAGTAATTCACACTGAAACAGTTGAAAAATGCCCATACTACTCAATAGGAGAAAAAAATGAATAAAGAAGAAATTGAACCAATTGAAGAACCAGTTGTTAAAATTGAACCAATTGAAGAACCAATTGTTAAAATTGAACCAAAATTTAAAAAAGAAACTAAGAAAAAATTTGATGTTGTTTTAGTGACAAATACTTCTATTATATACAAAGATAAAGAAAGTTTAAGTTTTTGTCCTATAAAAGGGCATGAGAATATAAAAATTGGGGATATTTTAAAAATATAATATTATCTGAGAGTAGAGAAATCTACTCTCTTTTAGATTAATTTGTAAAACTACGAAGAACTATCTAAATTAAATGAATAATATGAATAAAAGGGAGAACTATGAAAGTAAATTTAAAAAAATCTAAACTGTTAAAAAAAGAATATAATGGCCAAAAATTTAAGATTGATCGCTATATTTCTTTGGGAATGAAAGAAGCAATTCTCACAAGCGCTTACAATGAGTATTTAAAAAGAGTTGAAGAGTCGGGTGGGCTAATTGAAGCAATCGTTGGCGTTGATGCTGATATTCAAATGATGGTAGTCGGAGCATGCGTTAAAGATTTAGAATTTGACAAAGGAGTAATTTACGAAGATTTATTAAATAGTGGATTTTTGTATTTTGTATTAGATGAAATTGTAAATTATAAAGATATTAGAGATTCTGCACATGATTTAATTCGATTGTTTGTAATTTCTGAACGAATTCCTGACATTGAACAAATGTCAAATATAGTTCCCTCAGAAAAAAATAAGATGACAAAAGAAGTAGCGGAAGTAATGACTGAAATGGTCAAAAATATAGCATAAATAACTGGCAGCGATTATTTTCGTTGCCTTTTTTTTAGTGAATAAAATAAAGATTTCATTCAAAAAAATAGACTCAAGAATGGCATAAGAGAGCCATTTGAAGAAAAGAGATAATATGAAAAAAGTAATTGGATTAGATATGTCAACAACAAGTACAGGATGGTGCTTATTTTACGATAAAGAGCTTGAAACCTATGGTTGTCTAAAAGAAACTGAAAAAGATATGTCAATTCGACTTATCAATATGAGAAATCAAATTAAAGAAGTGCTGAATAAGAATATGCCAGATGTAGTAATTATTGAAGAAATTCCAATATCAAGTAAGTCTAATCTTAACGTTGGGAAAAGTCTTTGTGTCCTACAAGGTTTGATTTTAGGAGTATGTGCAGACTTAAATATTCCTTATATTATGACAGCTCCTTCAAAATGGAGAGCAAAGGTAGGGATACTAAAATCAATTTATACATGCGATAAGTGCGGTCATACTTTCGAAGCAAAATCTGGGTTAAAACATCTCATTTGTGCCGAGTGTGGAAATGTAAGCTTCTCTCGATTTAAGAAAACGCCACTCAATAAGAGACAACAGTTGAAAAAAAGAGCCATTGAGATGGTCAATGAATTATACGATCTTGACTTATTATTCCACAATTCAAAAAATAGCAATCAAGATGACGAGGCTGAGTCAATCCTTTTCGAACGAAGTGAAATTTT
>Ga0172377_10006087_pt1 | contig 12418 bp, 11 predicted proteins | sample Pumphouse3metaG_FD_119749 | JGI IMG/M metagenome (GOLD analysis project Ga0172377, IMG submission 119749) | Leachate microbial communities from a municipal landfill in Southern Ontario, Canada - Pumphouse #3 metaG | ecosystem: Engineered > Solid waste > Landfill > Unclassified | place: Canada... | reverse complement strand
TTATGACTCAAGCGAGACGCTTGAGCTACATTATTAACCGTTTCCTTCTATGTTAACGTTTCCCGCTCCCCTATGGGGAGTTTAAGGCAATACCACGTCCTCTGGGCGTGGTTTTTTATTTTCCGGAGCGGCCTTTTTATGTTTCTCCGTCAATTCCGCATAGGCCTTTTTTAAAATATCCTTGAATTCCTTTTCGTCCCGGATATTGTCAAGCGCGGGATGGCTGGCAACCGTAATCACCCTCGGTCCCAGTATCCTGAAAGCTTTTTTAAAGGATGCGAGCGCCTTCTCTTTTTTTCCCAGTTTGGAATAGGCTCCCGCCAGATTCAAGGCGATAAGCCCGGATTCGGGATCAAGCTCCTGCGCTACCTGAAAACGCAAAGCCGCACGGTCATACTTTTTCTGTTTAAGCAGAACCTGACCGAGATTATTATAGGCAGTCGCGGATTTGCGGTTGAGATTCACCTGCCGGCCGAATATCATTTCAGCTCTTTTATAGTCATGTTTCAGGTAATATATCTTACCAAGCAGGGAAAGAGCTTCGCCGTTATCCGGCTGAAACACGAGAACGGTTTTAACTTTGTTTTCAGCTTCGTTTATTTTCCCGTTATCAAGTTCGGAATACGCCTGAAGAAGCATATTAAGAATCTTTTCATCGGACATTTCATCGCTTTTTACCTTGTTTTCAGCTTGAATGATCTCAACCGGTTTTATTTTATTCAGTTTGATCACGCCGGGCTGGCCGGGAACGGAACCAGTTGCCGCAGGATTTCTCATTTCCGGCCTGGTATTGACTATAATGGCGGTCAACAGGACAATAAATGACAACAGTATTATTAAAGGCACAAGTGATTTTTTCATATCAAACCAACCGTTAATCTAATTACAAATTTTTCCGCCTGAAGGCGGGACTACAAACATGCTTCACAAGGTAATAGCCGGGAGCGCCGGTCGCCAGACCGGCAACTCACAACTTATACCAGCAGCGGCAATAACGCCCCGCTCCAACTTCCTCCCATGGAGGTATTTTATTTTTACAGACTTCCTGCTTTTCCTCCGGCAGGGAAGCGCAATGCTCACAACGTCCATAGAAACGACAGCCGCGCGGGTAGTTGGCCGGACTCGGTACGTTTCCGGGAATCGTCTGGAGTTCCCTGCCCTCGTTGCCGGGTTTCGGGACGGCGTTGAGCAACGCACGGGTGTACGGATGCCGGGGTTTGACAAACAAATCATTTCCCGCAGCCGATTCAACAGTATGCCCGGCATACATCACAACCACCCGATCCGCCATTTGCGCAACTATTCCGAGGTTATGGGTAACCAGCAAAATGGTCATTGAACGGGTATCCCTGATTTCAGTCAAAAGTTCGAGAATCTGGGCCTGAATAGTAACGTCAAGCGCGGTGGTGGGTTCGTCGGCGATCAACAGTTCCGGTTCACAGGCAAGCGCCATGGCAATCATAACCCGCTGCTGCATGCCGCCGCTCAACTCATGGGGATAAGCTTTCGCCCTTTCCTCAGGCGCGGGAATACCGACGCGGCGCAGTTGCTCAACAACTTCCTGTTCTATATCCGTCACTTCCGGGCGGTGAAGCGTGATCGCCTCGGCAATCTGGTCGCCGATCCGGTAAACCGGGTTCAAGGTTACAGAAGGCTCCTGAAAGATATAAGCGATGCCGCCGCCGCGAATCCCGCGAAGCCGACGTTTAGAAATCGTCAAAGGGTTACAGACCTGGCCGCGATGCGTGAATTTCATGGAGGAACAACGGTAACGAGCGGGCGGAGACGGCAGAAGTTTCGTCAGGGCCATACAGGTAACGCTCTTTCCGCAACCGCTTTCGCCGACAAGCGCCATTATCTCGCCGCGCTTCAATTCAAACGACACATTACTGACGACAGAAGCCCAACTGTCGGCATTTTTGAAATCAATTGATAGATCTTCAACTTCCAGCAACTTCATTTTGTTTTAATCCGCATATTAAACGGTGAAATTATTAACTGAACTCAACCGGCTATGCTGGGAATTTTCAAGTAGGCCGGCTTTCGATGAAAGCGGCAAAGAGTAACATTATGCAGCCTGTCAACGTTGCATCTCGCCGGTCTCATCGAGACACGGCGCTACTAAAACCACTTTTTATCCTGTATTATCCTGTTTATCCTGTCAAAATAACAAATTCCCATAAAACTAAAATCCGTTTCTAATATAGTGAAACAATTGCAAAAGTCCAGCTAAAGCAGCTTTTTTATAATTTCGCGGAAGCGTGTAAATATATAATATCCGGTTCCGAAACTTAGAAATACAGCAATAAAACCAGGCGAAACGAAAGAGAACTTGAACTCAAACAAATAAAAAATGAGAAAATTTAAGTTTTTTTATCAGAAAAAAATTTGCATTTTTATATAACATCTTATATACTTAGTTAAAATAGCACTTAACTTTTTAGAATGCATCTAAGTGTTGAGACGGTATTATGAAGGGGAGAAACGTTACTTGAACAATTATTTATCATCTGGAGGAGAATGATAAATAATTTAACATAAGCTTGCTCAGCAAGCTTAACTGCCGCTCTGCGGGGAATGCGTCCGAAAGGAGCTTCCCCGCAGAAAGGCACCTTTTTCAGTGCAAAAGACAACAGGCACGCCTTGATAAATTTTTATTTGCATTTTAAAATAAAATTCAGCACTTACATAACTTTTAGCGAACTTTACAAAGTCAGACTCCTGTCCGGATCAAACGGCGGCGACCACACTTATTTCCACCAGGTATTTTTCGCTGGACATCGCCGCCTGCACACATGCCCTTGCGGGAGCGCATCCCGGATTTAGCCACGCGTTCCAGACTGTATTGAATTTATCGAAATCCTCCATGTTTTTCAGATAAACCGTCGCTGAAAGAATTTTATCCTTGCCGCTTCCCGCTGAAAATAGAAGTTTTTCAACCTTTTCCAGCATAACAGCCGCCTGTTTTTTTACGCATGGAATTTCTTTATCTCCCACCTGGCCGCATAAGTAAACCACATTATTGTGAATTACGATACGGCTCATCCTTTCGTTTACTTCTTTTCTGATTATTTCCATATTTCAATTAATCCCGGATTAAAAATTTTTCCTTTTAAAATTACTTTCGATATATCTTTCAAACCGTCAAGATCCTTGAGCGGATCCGCATTCAGAAGCGCCAGATCCGCAATTTTACCCGTCCGGATACTGCCGATCTCCGAGTCCATATCCAATATTTTTGCCGCGTCAATAGTTGCCGCCGCCAAAGCCTGGGCGTTAGTCAGGCCGCAATCAGCCAGCATCTTTATTTCATCGATAATATTGCCCAGGGTATCAGTACCGGCGCCGATAAGCAAACCGGCCCGCACCGCTTTCCGCACTACTTCCTTCTGGGGGAATACAACCGTTTTCAGTAAACCGGCGACTCTCTCATTTCCCGCGTCATGTTCCCGCTTATAAACTTTATAGATACCGGACATGGTCGGGACGAAAGTTATATTTTTCTCTTTCATCAGTTCAATAACCTCATCCGAAAGCAGATTGCCGTGTTCAATACAGTCCACACCGGCGCGAATCGCCATTTTCGCGGCTTCGGACGCCATGCAATGCACCATTACTTTCCGGTTTTTGCGATGCGCTTCGTCTGTCGCGGCCGCGACTTCGTCATATGTAAACTGCACCATGGAAGGATGCTCGCCTTTATGGATTCCGGACAAACCGCCGGTAACGCATAATTTTATCCAGTCGGCGTCCCGTTTTAAAACCATCCTGACCGTCTTACGGACACCGTCGACCCCGTCGGCTTCCATTGCTCCATTTATGCCTACGGTCACATGTCCGCCTGTGGTCGAAATTATCGGGCCGGTCGCGATGATCCGCGGGCCTTGCATGATACCCGCCCTGAAAATATCCCGGAGTTCAATATTCAAAAAGTTTTTCGATCCGGCAGCCCTGACCGTCGTAACGCCTTCCAGAAGCATTTCCGTCCAGACGTTTTTGATCGCATAAGCTAATCTCCAGGTATCCGGCAGATCCTCTATTGCCGCCGCCCCGAAACGGAATGGGCCAGCACTTTCAGCGCGGCTCAGATGGCGGCGTTGCGGATGGCTGTGGAGATTTATCAGGCCGGGAATAAGGAATTTTCCGCGCCCGTCAACAGTTTCGCAGGATTCCGGCGGAACAATATCTTTTTTAGTTATCTTTTCTATTTTACCGTCCTTGATCAGGATACTGAAGTTTTTCTTTATTTTTTGCGTTTCGGAATCAAGATAGTCAACGTTTCGAATAATGACGTTTCGGTTCATAAAAATTTTCCTTTGTCATACAATTTGCAGCTTAAGTAATTTTGCCGCGTTCCGCCAGGTTATTTTTTCATAAGCGGCGGTTGCGATCAGGTGTTCCTGTTTAATTTTACGGAAATACTCCACTATCGGGTTATTCTGATTAACGGACGCAATATCCGTTCCAAAGTAAAGCCTGTCCTGAAATTCTTCCATGAATCGACAGCCTAATTCGGGATCACGGCTAATGGCATTATAACCGCTTCCGGCTGAAAGATCGCCGCAAAGATTAGGATATTTACGCATCAGTTCGATAAGCCTTCCAGGCTCCGGATTCTCCACCTTATTATTTATTTCGTTCCAGAAAACCGGGGAATGCCCTAATAGAACCAAGTCCGGAAAAGTTTTCAGTACTTTTTCCAGGCGCGGCAATCCCGGTTCGTCAAGACAACCGTACGTGCCTCTGGGGTTATGGGCGAGGTGAAATAATAATGGAACACCGCATTCCTCAACTTGACCGAAAAAATTCATATTCAACGGGTCATCAAGCGGGAGAGAGGGAAAATACTCGCCCACCCCCCGGCAGCCGGCTTCAATATACGCCCGCAACAACGGCCTGAAATCCGAGGATTCATCATTGCGGCGGTTGCGCGGATCAAAGTCGCAGAACGGGATAAAACGGTCAGGATATTCGGCGCAAATCTCCAAAACTTCTTCCGGGGCAACCAGCGTATTCCGGCATTCAGGACTCACACAACACATAAGGACGGCCATATCAATTCCATCCGCATCCATCGCGGCAATTAATTGTTCCGGCGCAGGATATTGCGAACCGTTCGCCCGGCAAATCCCCGGAAGACGTTTTTTGTGACAGTGAACATGGATATCTATAATCATTGTTTACGCTCCTTGATCAGTTTCCATAAAATCAGGCACAGTATAATAATAATGCATTTTTCTCATAAATGCCATGCTTGAAAATGCTGTTTTAATGCCATATATTGCTGCTATATGAAAAATTTATACTCAAAAATATATAAATACATAGAAGAAAGCGTCAATATTGAATTTGAGGCTTGCGGCATTAAATATCTTGATGGCAATTATGAAAGTAAGTTCCGCAGCAGTTTTTATTCCCTGTTCTCCGTTGTGGAAAAAGGCGGGGTCGAATCTATTTTGAAACTTAAAGATAAAACGGTAAAAATTAAACGCAATGAACTGATCGCGTGCTACATACCCAGGGAGACGCCTGGAAAAACAATGTTTTCAGGCAAAGAGGAAGTTGCTATTTTGTGGAGCAGAATGAATTTCAATATCTTCGGCAGCCTGGATCTGCTGGACTTTTTTGAAATTCCATACGTTTTTGACCCGGCGGTCAGCGCGGAAATATTGTCGATAAACCAAGACCTGCATATGCTGGAAACCCAAAAGGATAACGACCCGCTTCGCTCCCTTATAAAACGTAAAAAGCTTTGTTTTCAGATGCTTGATTTAATTCTGACCTGCGCCGTTCCCAAAACAGACAGCGGCAGGAAATTCGCCGCCATCGAAGAATTCCTGCCGATAATCAATTATATAAATAAAAACCGCCGCCAAAAAATTTCCAACCGGGATCTGGCAAAGTTGACGCACCTTTCTCTTTCGCGCTTCTGCCATAAGTTCAAAACTATTTTCGGGCTTTCTCCCCGGAAATACATCCAGCAACTGCGCTTTCTGGAAATCAGCCGCCTGCTTGCCGACACCAATACAAGGATAAATGAAATAGCGGCTGAATATGGTTTTTCCGATCAGTTCCATTTCAGCCGCGCCTTCAAATCCGCCAGCGGTTATTCGCCGCGGGAATACCGGGATATGGTAAGAGCAGCCAAAGGCAAATTGTTCTCCAGTTAAAACCGGTATACACTTGTTTGCCGGGAGTTTTGTTACCCGGCAACGGCTATTTCAGGTCAACCAGTTCCTTTACGACAACAGGCATACCCGTCGCCATGGATTTATTGGCGGCAATCCCGGTAAGTATGGACCTGGCGCCGTCAATATAACCGGCGGCATGTCCCAGCGGATCATTTTTCACGCCTTTGAAAATATGTTCCAGGAGACGCACATCGCCGCCGCCATGCCCGCCTTTATCGCCTTGCACGTACTCGATAACCCGGGGTTTACCCCAGTGCGCCTGGAAAATAATTTCAGGTATCAATTCCTTTTTTTCGCCTTCAAGTTCGCGCATTCCGGGCTGGTTGAAGTCTTCATGGCCGCCGCTGACATAAGATTTCTCGACAACGTTGAACTCCAGCCGTCCTTTCGTGCCGTTGAAACAGACGCGATAACCTTCCCAGGGACTATGGGCGTTCAACGAATAGCTCATCACTACTTTATTGGCGTAACGCACCATCACCGCCATATTGTCCTCAATGCTGATACCGTCCCCGAAAACACTCTGGTCGCGGTAATAATTGTCTTCATGTTCAGCATTGTAATAAAGCCCTAGAATACGTTCGTCTTTTTCTGTTACTTTCAGTGCGAACGGATCCTTTTCAGCGGTTTTACTGTCGCGGGACCTGGCGTAAAACTCCGTAACGCCGCGGTTTTCGGCATTTTCCTTGCCGTAGAATTTCAAATCCCCCATGGCGAAAACAGTTTGCGGTTCGGAATCTATCCACCAGTTGACAAGGTCGAAGTGGTGAGTCGCCTTGTGAACCATCAGGCCGCCGCTGTTGCGTTTATCCCGGTGCCAGCGTCGGAAATAATCAGCGCCGTGGGACGTATCCAGCAGCCATTCAAAATGAACACTGGTAATATCGCCGACGATACCGCTTTTGATAATTTCCTTGATCTTGGTATTGCGGGGGGAATAACGGTAATTGAAGGTAACGATCAGGTCCCGACCGGTTCTTTTCACGGTATCGATTATCTGTTGGCATTTTTCGGCATCGACCGTCATCGGTTTTTCCGAAATAACGTCGCAACCAAGTTCCATAGCCCGGCAAATATACTTATGATGGGTTCTGTCCATGCTGGTCACGATAACCTTCTGCGGTTTCTGTTCGGCGATCATCTTGTCAAAGTCAGCGGCCTTATAGGTTTTTATATCAGCGCTTCCGCCGTTTTCCCTGATATAGTTTTTCCAGTAATTCATTCTGGTCTGGTTCGTATCGCAGATAGCGACCAGTTCGCCGCAATCATTGAAATCTTTGATCAGGGCGTTGATGTACATCGCACAACGACCACCGGTTCCGACTAAAACATACTTTTTCATAGTCATGGTTTTACCTCCGACTATTTTTTAAGTGCTTTCGCGATTTATAAATTTAGTTGTGAAAACAAAATCACCGCCATTTTCGGCGTTTTGTTCTATTAACTCGATAATTTTATCATTTATTTCTTCTATGGGATGGGCAACCGTACTTAGAGCCGGGCAAGCCTGCGTATCCATAGGATCATCATCAAAACCGATCACCGAAATATCTTCGGGTATTCTTATCCGGTTCTTCCATGCGTATTTCAAAAAACCAAGGGCCATCCTGTCCGTGTCAAAAAAAACCGCATCAGCGCCGCTTGCCATGAGTTCATCCCCAATTGCCCAGCCGTCTTCAAAATCCGCCTTGGACTTAAAATAGACGAAATCAAGCTTCCTGCCTTCCGGCAGTTCTTCAAAAGCTTTCCTCAAACCGGCTTCCCGTGAAAGGATATTGCCACACCGGGCAAGCTTGACACGGCCGTTCCTGGCCAGATGCAGGATGCCGTCTTTTATACCAGTGGAGCGGTCAATCAGCAGGCGACTGCAATTTTTCGTATCAATCTCATTATCAACCAAAATGAAGTGCTGCGGCATTTTTTCAAATTCTTCCAGCACCTGCGGTCTCAGTCCTCCCAGGACAACGACATAATTTACAAATCCCGCCCATTCCCTGAACATCCGGGAGGCGCTTTCGGAATTTTCCGGAGCCATGCTCAACAACGGGAAATAGGCATGTTCCTCCAGTTTCCGGACAAGCTCGTAAAACTTTCGCAAATGAATATTATTCCCGTGACTATTGCTCAGTACCCCCACAAAATTACTGCGCCGCAGACGCAAATTGCGCGCCGCCACGTTGGGAACATAGCCCAATTCCGAGGCAAGCTTCAGAATTGCCGCGCGCCGGCTTTCGCCGATGCCGCTTTCACCTTTCAACGCGCGGTTGACCGAACGAATTGAAGTATGCGCCCGTTCAGCAAGTTCTTTCAGGGTTATTTGTGTTATCATTTGTGTTTCCGTTTTTTAACGCCATCGTTGGCATATATTATAAACGCCATCGTTGGCGTTGTCAATAGCGATTTGTTTTTTTAATAAAAATTTTAGATTATTTATCTTTAAACTTGCATATTAATGCGGTTTCCTATACTTTAACTTTAAATCAGGAGATTCTGACATGTCTTTAAAAAAAATAGAAGCGATTGAAAAAAAGATACAGGCGACGTCCCAGATAGACGCCAAAATAAAAGAAGATCTGCTTGATCTGATGCGCAGTTTGAAAACGGAATTAAGCAGCTTGAAGGATATTCACCCGGAAACGGCTCACGACATAGCGGAGCAGACCGGGTTTTCAACGAGTAAAGTACTTGATTCGCCCGAAAAACAGGAAGATTTACAGAAAAGTATAGACAGTCTGCAAGGAACAGTTGAAGAGTTTGAGGCATCCCACCCCAAACTCGTCCAGGTGGTAAACCGTTTATGTATGATGCTGTCAGATATCGGCATCTAGCGCTAAGTCAATCATCGGTTGACCCATAGCACGGCCGGGAACAGCCGTGGCTACATCGGGAAACGCAGGTAAAAGATAAATGATGTAGCCGCCCCTGTCGCCAGGGGCGTAAGCGACATTAGACGTTTGATTTAACACTAGTGTCCAGTTGCATGTGAAATTTAATAGAAAGTAGTGCCAGGAGCAGCCTTGTTCCGGCATCCAAAACCAATGATTTCAGTGAAATCTACGGCTGTTTGTCGCGGAGCAAGGCTGCTCTCGCGACTGGAAACATCATGGAATATTCACTAGTTTAGTTTTATTTTTAGAAATAAAACCTTTAAATTAAAGGAGTTAGCCGTGTTCAACTTTCTGAAGCGCCATCGTAAAGTTTGCATTTTCCTCCTGTTTTTTCTAGCTTTGTTGATATGTAACACCATTCTGGCTCGTGCCGGCGGCGGCGGAGGCTTCAGCGGAGGAGGAGGAGGTTTCAGCGGTGGCGGCGGTGGCTTCAGCGGCGGCGGTTTCAGCGGCAGCGGTTTCGGACGCGGCAACGGCGGCGGTAGCGGGACTTTACTTTTCATCCTGATTTTTCAGTACCCCTATATCAGTATCCCGGTAATACTGCTGATATTGTTGTTTTTCTTCCTCGGCGGCAACAAAGCAAATTATTCCTACCAGAATAATCTTATCCGGCGCGGTCTGCAGCGTCAGGCTCCGGGCGCTTTGAAAAACAGCCTTGCCAAATTGCTTGAACGCGACCCGGATTTCACGGCCGAAGGATTGTGCGAACGGGTAAAAAACGCTTTTATCCTGATCCAAAACGCCTGGTCCGAGATGGACATGGCAAAAGCAAGGGCTTTTATCTCTGACGGTATTTTTGAACGTTTTTCGTTGCAGTTGCAGATGTACCAGGCGTCAAAAATAAGAAATTCCATGTCCGATATGCAAGTGCTCGACTGTGAAATCGTTTCCGTCAGCAGTGATGATTTTTTCGATTCCGTCGATATAAAAATTACCGCGGAGGCCATTGACCTTTTCATAAATACTGAAAACAATGAGTGCATGGGCGGTTCCGCCCCGGAAGTTTTTGTCGAATTCTGGACATTGCTGCGCCGTCCCGGAGCGAAAACCAAGACCGAACCCGGCCTGCTGGAAAACTGCTGTCCGAACTGCGGCAATCCTCTGGAGCTCCAGGACAAAATAGAATGCCCGTCCTGCAAGGCAATAGTTAATTCCGGCGAATATGACTGGGTTCTGACCGAAATAACCCAGGAGTCTGAATACACGGTCCGGGTTCCGCGCAATATTCCGGGCCTGGCGGCAATATGTCAAACCGACCCGGCTTTCAGCGTCAGCCATATCGAGGATCGCGCCTCGGCAATATTTTTTCGCCATATCGCGGCACAGTTTTTCAGCGACGCCAAATATCTGGTAAAACTGGCCGCGCCGGAATACCTGCATACCAACCGTGATGATTTCAAACCTCTGCCGGACGGCAAACATCGTTTTTTTGCCGACGTTGCGGTCGGCTGTGTGGAATTGCTCAATGTCATTTCCGATGAAAGCGCCAATAACGATTTTCTGCGTATCCTGATTCGCTGGTCAGGGCATAAAGTCACCGCGAAGGTGCCCGGCTTCCTGGCTCCGGAATTTGAAGCTTCACGGCTGTATCAGCATGAAATAGTTCTTGAACGCGCCAAAGGCGTCAAGTCGTCTGATAAAAATATCCTGACCAGCGTCCACTGCCCCAACTGCGGAGCCCCGGAAGTAAACAGCAATAAGCCGTATTGCGAATACTGCCATACCCCGTTAAACGACGGAAGCGTGGACTGGGTCCTGCACGACATAAGGATTTTCTCAGGTTTCCCGGCAATAGCGGAAGAAGAATCAATATATGTTGATCACCTCAACTCTGTTAACGGCGCTTTAATTCCGGCTCCGGACGGCGAACTGGTCATATCAGGAGCGGCGGCAATGATGCTGGCGGACGGCAAAATAGATCCTGCCGAGCGCACCCTGCTTTCAGAATTCGCAACCGCCAGGAACGTTTCAGAACCGCGGCTCGAATTGATCATAAAGTCGGTCGCGGACGGTACGCTGAAACCGGAAATTCCCGATGACAGGACTTTAGGCAAGGCATATCTCAACGCCATGGCGACAATGTGTCTGGCGGACGGCAAAATAAGTCCCAAAGAATGGGAACTGCTTTATTCCGTCGGTTCCAAAATGGGTTTTGAGAAGACAGAGATAAATGACCTCATAAAACGTCTACGCCAAAACCTGCTGGAAAAATTGAGAAAAAGAAATTGAGACCGGACGGCGGCGACAGTAATTTTGTAGTTTTCAAATCCGGTCTGGAATTTCCACGCTTCTTCCCCGGTCCGATGGAAGGGGTTATGACCCTGTTGTTCTGCCGCGTCTTTCATAAACTGAATTTAACCCGCGCCTGGCTGACTCCTTACTACCGGATCACCACCAGTATCCCCAAACCGGCAAAGTTGCAGAAGTTTCTTCAGCCGTATATGGAAGCCGGACTGCCGGTAATTGCCCAACTGATGGGTACGGACGCCGTACTGCTGGCCGGCGCCGCCGGCCAAATGATAAATTGCGGCGCACGGGGAATAAATTTGAATTTTGCCTGCCCGAGCCGACAAGTACTCAAGAGCGGCGCCGGAGGGGCGATGCTGCGCGACATTGACTTGATGACCGGGATATTGTCGGAAATAAAAAATACTTTACCGGATACTTCGATAAGCGTGAAAATCCGCTGCGGCTTCGAAGACCGGCGTGAAAGCGAAAAGATCGTACCGGCTTTGACAAGTACCGGAATCCTTGATTTTATCGGGGTGCATTTCCGCACCGTCGAAGAGAATTATGCAGCCGTTCCGGACGGCCTTGAGCGTTTGCGCCGGATTACGGCTTTAGCCGGAACGGTTCCGGTAATCGGCAGCGGCGACGTATTTCTCTGTACTGACGCACAAAAAATACTGGAAACCGGCTGCGCCGGAGCAATGATTGCTCGCGGCATACTCCAGAACCCTTTTCTGATTCAAAATTTACAAAAACCGGAAAAACACCGGATAACCGCGGAAAAAGGACGGCAATGTTTTTTCAAAACTTTACAGGAAACCGCCAAAGAAAACCCCGATTTTTTCAAACGTTCGAAATTTCTCGAATACGCGACTATGATGTGGGGAAAAAGCTCTCCGCAATTTGCGGAATTCATCACGTTAAGTGACCGGGAAATGCTGGACTTTAAGTTTTCTCAAACTATTCAGTAAAAAGAATCCGACATTGACAGTAAGGCGGTAGTGTATAGTTGCACTTGAAATTTAATAAAAAATAATTATGCGTTTGTAGTTCCGCCTTCAGGCGGCGCTTAGGGAAGCTTTAGCGACCGGACACGTACCTGAAGGC
>Ga0172377_10006084_pt1 | contig 12420 bp, 11 predicted proteins | sample Pumphouse3metaG_FD_119749 | JGI IMG/M metagenome (GOLD analysis project Ga0172377, IMG submission 119749) | Leachate microbial communities from a municipal landfill in Southern Ontario, Canada - Pumphouse #3 metaG | ecosystem: Engineered > Solid waste > Landfill > Unclassified | place: Canada... | reverse complement strand
GATTTGCACCACAAACACCTGATCGAAACGATCAATCACCAAACCTGGTAATCCGTCACTTTCGCCAAACACCAAACGATAAAACGGCTCGGCGTAATGCAACTGGCGCAAAGCCTGCGCTTGCTGAATGCGAGCTTTAAGCAGCTGCATATTTAAGCCGTGCTTGGCATTACGCGTAAACAAACGCCCGCAAATCAAAGTGTTCGGATTGACATACGCCGTTCCCAACGCCTTGCCATTACTGGCCTCAACGATCACCTGCTGACCCGCTGCGAAATTTTTCAACGGCGTGACGGCAGTATCCACTTCATTGCTAAATATCCACGCATGGCCTTGTTTTAGGCGACGATCCTCGTTTTTCTTTAACCGTAATGCTGCTAACTCAGCCATCGATTTCCGCCTGATAGTCATCTGCATCCATTAAATCATCCAACTCGCTCACATCATTAGGTGCGATTTTCAACAACCAACCGCCATCATAAGGCTCATCGTTAATCAACTCCGGCGAATCAGCCAATGCCTCATTCACCGCGACCACTTCACCACTGACCGGTGCATGAATATCCGAGGCGGTTTTCACCGATTCAATCATCGCCATATCATCTCCGGCACTGACATCATCCCCCACTTCCGGCAAATTCACACTCATCACGTCGCCAAGCGCCGACTGGGCGAAGTCGGTAATCCCCACCACCACCAAGCCATCGCTATCAACATACGCCCATTCGTGGGACACTGCATACTTCAAATGTGACGGTAATACACTCATTTCGCCTCCTTTATATTGGCCGTTTTTCAAACCGGCTACTATATCATTTTGCTCTAAAATCTGTTGAAGTTTGACAGTAGCCGCGCTAAGACAATACTTCAAGGCTAAAACCAACGTGCCGAAACGGCCTAAAATCGATAAATCACTGCGCAACAACAATCCGATTGCGCCCTTGATGCTTGGCTTGATAAAGCGCATTATCCAACCGCTTTAATAACGCGTTTTCGCTATCATCTTCGTGTAACGCCGTTAAACCAAAACTACAAGTCACCTCACCCGCAGCCAAGTCGGCAAAACTATGATGCGACACCAAATGCAATAAGCGCTCGGCGACTTTATTCGCTACCGCCATATCCGTATCTAACAGCATCACAATAAACTCCTCACCGCCATAACGACTAAACAAATCGCCCTCGCGCAAGGCGTTATTAATCAACTGCGCCAACTCATGCAACACCACATCGCCCTTATCATGGCCGTGGGTATCGTTAATTTGTTTAAAAAAATCGACATCAAACATCAAAATACACAGCGGAATCTGATAGCGTTGCGCGCGTAAAAATTCCTGATGCAAACGCTGGTTAAAAAACAACCGATTGCCAATTCCGGTAAGTTCATCGGTTTGCGACAAATGCGTCAATTTACGCTGAATCGCCTCAAGCTCGCTAATATCCTGCATCACCACGGTATACTGACCAAAAAAATCCTCGGTAAGCGGCTGGATTTTAATCGCAAAATAATACGTCTTATCCTGGCGAATAATTTTAGCCTTATGCACCTCGCCGGGGTGATTCAGAATATGCTCAATCCAATACACTCCGTTGATTTCGGCCTGTAAAAAGCCATCCTCAGCCTCAAACGTATCGCACATACAGCGATAATGGCGATGGAACTGCGCCAAGGTTTTAAACTCGCTAAACAACTCAAAAAAATGTGCATTCGCATCAGTAATGCGCTTTAAATCGGTGACATACACAATATCTGACGCGCTATCCAACACATCTCGGTAATAGTGACGCTGCAATAACACCTGCTGGCGACTTAAAAACACCCAGCCTAACAGCGCCAACATCACCAATACGACGACACTCACCCAGACATAACGCCCCAATAAAATATCCACCGCGTCCATGCTCAGCGCATCCAAAGGCATCGCCACCAGCCAGTGGGCTTCAATCTGGTGCTGTGCGTTAAAAATCGCAACTGGAACCCATAAATAACCCGCCTCAACATGATACGGTGCGCCATCAAAAAAATAGCCCAGCCCTTTTGCACTCACGCGCGCCAACAACTGCGGATTATCGCGTGTATTGACCAGATAATAGTCATCGATAAAGCGCTCGCTGCGCCCCAGCACCAACCTATCGCGCAAACGCTTATCACTAAACACCAACGATTCGGTCATGCCGCCATCAAAACGATCAATTAACGGCTGAAACGGCAAAATCACTTCGACAAAACCTAGCAAGCGAGCATCATCAAAGATAGCAATAATGGTTTTAAACGAAGTGGTAAACAAACCGGTACTGATCGAGGTCAGCGGTTCACGTAATGGATTGGCGATTAACGCCGTTAAATCCTCGCGCACCCCCAGTAAAGAATCCCCGCGCCGATCGGTCCAGCTACGTTCATAACTCACCCCTTGCGCATTAATCACGTGTAGCCAAACATCTTTTATCGGCGAACGGCGCATCAGATTTTGCGCGATCCGGCTCAACCCGGCGCGCTGCTCACAGCAAGGCGATTGAAGCACCGATTTTATCGCCGGATTTTCCGACAACATCAGCGCCAACCCAAGTGCAGCAGTTTTTTGCTCGCTCAATAACAACGCAACGCGATCCTGAATCTGATTCGCTTGTTTTTGATAATGCGTCGCGTGCAACGTTTGGCTTTCGGTTTGAAAAGCCAACACCATCCACCCCCCTACCGCGACCATTAACAGGATAAAAAAACCAACCCAACCACGATAACGAAGTAATAGCTTGCTCATTGGCGTTATCCTTTGCGCGCTCTAGCCCTATAACACAACGCAAGCAACCCCTATACCAAAGCGCACTTACTCGGCAACCACACAATTAGCAGGCCTGCTAAAACAGCGATTTAAACGTGATTTAAACGTGATTTAAACGCGGCGCATAACGCAGGTGGCCAAGCGCCATCGTACAGCGGGCATCGCAAACAAATAAATAGTAAAAACGAGGCAGGAATATTGGGATATAGCAAAGCTAGCTTGAGTGCGCCGCGATGACGCACTGATGAAACGAGGGCATGACAAAACACTTGTACAACGCCATGTCCGGCGAATAACAATAGGTACAACGTGACGCTAAATAAGAAGTTATTGTAAATCGAACAGCTGGCCGAACTGAGCAATATCCAGTACTTTACGCACTGAATCATTCGCGTTCACCAAGCTGATGCGTGCTTCGTCAGCACCGGCTTTTTGGCGCAGCAATAACATCAAACCCAGCGCCGCGCTGTCGATATTGCTGGTTTGCGCAAAATCGATGACGATATGCGCCGCTTGATCTAAATGAGGCTTATACGCCTCGTTAAACGCCTCATACAAATTAATGTCAAATAGCCCACTGACCGATAGCACTAATTCGCGTCCGTGTAATTCTGCTCTTACCGACATAATGGTCACTCCTCCGAATGGTGTTTATTGTTTGCCGAGCGTACGTGCGCTCCTGTCTGTCGTGCAGGCTATTATAATCCACTGTATGCAAAAAGCATGACTTAAGACAGCCTTTGTTGGCGCATATACAACATCGCTGGCGGGATGCGCGACCATTCAAGCGGCATATGTTTTTCCTCAAACGCGCGCCGCGCTCTAATCGCCGCTTCCGCTGTGCGGTAAGAAACAATCACTTGATTATTGCGTAAAATGCTATAAGCATCGCCATCAAACTCAATATAATAAATCGATTTCATTGTCGTCACCTGCTTGTGAAATCGCGAAAAAATCGTTTCGCTCGTTAATATTGTTATCGCCCGGCGCGCACAAAGCTTGAGTCCGTGTCCTAAACAACACCGAGGCACGCCTAAAGGCCGTCCACGTAATACTACTCGCACCAACGCTGAGCCAAGGTGACGCTTGCGTGACAATTTGATGAAGCTAAAAAACGTCGGTAGGTTAAACTAAGAAACCTAGTTCAGCCGCGCAAAATTATTATGTAATCGAGGTAGCTTAAACCAAACACCGCAAAGGAATCCCTATGCCTGAATTGCCCGAAGTCGAAACCACCAAACGCGGTATCGCTCCGCATCTAGTTGCGCAAACCATCTGTGCCGCCCATGTGCGCACAGCGCGATTACGCTGGCCAGTGGATGACTTGGCGCGCCTGTTACCAGGCCTGCAAATTCAAGCCGTTAGCCGACGCGCCAAATATTTAGTGCTGCACACCAATCAAGGCCATCTCATTATTCACTTGGGTATGTCTGGGCATTTACGCTTGGTCAGTCAGCAGGTCGCGCCAGCGAAACATGACCATATCGATCTTGTGTTAAGCAATGGCTTGGTTTTACGCTACCACGACCCGCGCAAATTTGGCGCATGGCTTTGGAGCGAAGCGCCCGCCGAACAGCATCCGTTGCTGGCTTCACTCGGCCCAGAGCCGTTGAGCGAGGCGTTTAACGGCGATTATTGGTGGCAAACCTGTCAGGCACGTAAAAGCCCGATTAAAACCCTGCTGATGAACAGTCATGCTGTGGTCGGCGTTGGTAACATTTATGCCAATGAGGCCTTGTTTCTAAGTCATATTCATCCGTTTCGCCCAGCCAACTCAATTAGCCGCAATGCCTGCGATACCTTGGTGGCACAAGTCAAAAACGTGCTTAGTCGCGCGATTGAACAAGGCGGCACGTCGTTAAAAGATTTTTTCGCGCCCAGCGGCAAACCGGGCTATTTTTCGCAAGCCTTGTTTGTTTACGACCGGGGCGGCAAACCATGTTTGCACTGTGGCCAGTTGATTGAACGCCACGTCTTACAACAACGCGCCTGTTATGTGTGTCCACATTGTCAGCCGATTAAGGAAAGCGCACGCGTTCGCTGAATTTTAGCGACATTCGGTTTACACTAAAGCCTGCAACACCTGTCATCAAGGTGATGCGGTTTCAAACCATTGCCTCAGCGCCATCTTGTTTGACGATAGCTGATTGCAATGGACTATGCTAGGTACAACATGACACTTAGGGCGAGCTGCGCCAAAACACAGCAACCTCAAAATAACAAAGGATAGACAATGAAGCGATGGGTATCTCTATTGGCGATCGTCGGCGGCATCGGTTTGAGCGCTTGCCAATCCGATACGCAAGACTCACAGGGCGAACTTTGGCCGCTGGTGAGCGAATGTAATTTACATCAGCAGGCCTGCCAATCGCGCCAAGGCGATGCGGCGGTTAGCTTAGACATCTCGCCACAACCGATTCCGGTGGCCAAACCGCTGAGCGTAAAGGTGAACTTAACCGGGATGAGCGCGCACAAGGTGGAGCTGGATATTTCCGGTATTAATATGTACATGGGCTATAATCGCAGCCAACTCCAAGCCCAAGCCAACGAACCGAATGTGTTTCGCGGCAGCGCGATGTTGGCGTTTTGCACCAATGAGGTGATGCTATGGCAACTCACGGTGCTGGTACATCAAGCCGACGGCCAAGTTCGCCAAATTCCTTTTCAACTTGAAACACGTAACCGCTAATCTTGATGCGAGGAAACCTGCATGAGCGCGCCCTTTACCCAAACCGTTCAATCACTTAGTCAAACCCTGCAAACCGATAGCGAACACGGCCTTAGCGACAGCGAGGCCGCACACCGCCTCGCACAAAATGGCGCCAACGAGCTAAATCAAGCGCAATCGAGCTCACGCATTCTGCTATTTTTGCGCCAGTTAAAAAACCCCTTGTTAATCATGTTATTTTTTGGCGCGATGCTGTCACTGTATATTCAGCATTATGTGGATGCGGTTGCGATTTTGGTGATTATTTTAATCAACGCCACCATTAGCTTTGTGCAAGAAAACAAGGCACAAAACTCCATGGACGCTTTGCGCGATATGGCAGCACCCAAATGTTGGGTAATGCGCGATGGTGAATGGCAACAACGCGCGGCAGCAACGCTGGTAGTCGGTGATTTAATTAAGCTTGAAACGGGGACGATTATTCCAGCCGACGCCCGTTTGGTCAGCTGCACCCATCTTTCCGTTGACGAATCGGCGCTCACCGGCGAATCGGAGCCGGTACGCAAACAAACGCACGCCTTGGACGATGCCCACCGTATTTTGGCCGATCAAACCAATATGGTCTTTATGAGCACCGCCGTTACCCACGGTCACGCTACAGCATTAGTCAGTGCCACCGGGATGCAAACCGAAGTTGGACATATTGCCGCGCTGATGGCCAGTAGTGAAACCCAGCTCACGCCATTACAGCAACGCATTCAGTCGATGTCGCATATTTTGATTTGGGCTGCGCTGCTGGTGGTGGCGCTGATTATGGCGATGGGGTTTTTCCAAGGTTTAAGCTTTTTAGAGATGAGCAGCACCGGCATTTCCCTTGCCGTCGCCGCCATTCCAGAAGGGTTGCCGACTGTCGTGACCATTGTCTTAACGCTGGGCGCCTACCAAATGATGCGTAATAATGCGCTAGCCAAACACTTAACGTCCGTTGAAACCCTTGGCTCCACTTCGGTCATCTGTTCCGATAAAACTGGGACCTTGACACAAAACAAAATGCAGGTAAAGCAAATTTGGGTGAATGGCAAATATTTCCACGTCGATGGCGTTGGCTACGAACCCAAAGGGCAGTTTTATGATGCCGACCATCAAGCGATTGCACCGGCAAATAAGCGAGTGTTAAGCGATATGTTGCGCATCTCCGCGCTGTGCAGCGAAGCACGCCTTGTGGAAAAAAATGGCCAATACAGCATTCACGGCCTACCAACCGAAGGCGCGATTATCGTCGCCGCGCAAAAAGCCGGTATCAGCAAAGCCAACCTGCTCCATGAAGTGGACATACTGCATAGCTTCCCTTTCGATTCAAGTCGTAAAATGATGAGCGTGATTGTACGCGATGCCAATCAGCAGGCCTGGCTATATGTCAAAGGGGCACCTGACGTGGTGATGCGTCAGAGCGAAGCGATGATCTACCACGGCCAAACCGTCGATTTTTTAAGCCACCGCGAGCAAGCCGAAGCCTGTATTGCCGAGTTTGGTCGCCAAGCCTTACGCACCTTGGCGATTGCCTTGCGCCCGTTATCCGATGACCAGTTAGTCGATCCCAGTAGCGCGCTAGAGACGAATCTTACCCTGATCGGCATTCACGGCATTATTGACCCTCCGCGTCCAGAAGCGATTGAGGCGGTGGCCGAATGTCATCGCGCGGGCATCAAGGTGGTAATGATTACCGGCGATCATGCCGAAACCGCCAAAGCGATTGCATTAGAAATGGGCATTATCGATCACGCTGACGCCCCGTGTCTAACCGGCGCCGAATTAAACGCCCTCGACGAGACAGCGCTGAGCCAACAGGTAGCACAGGTGCAGGTATTTGCCCGCGTTACACCCGAGCATAAGCTGCGGATTGTGAAAGCATTACAAGCCCAAGGCGAAGTCGTGGCGATGACCGGGGATGGGGTGAATGATGCTCCGGCGCTGCGCACCGCAGACATCGGCGTGGCGATGGGTATCGCCGGTACCGGTGTGGCAAAAGAATCCGCGGACTTAATTTTATTAGACGACAACTTCGCCACCATTGTCACCGCGGTACGCGAAGGGCGACGCATCTATGACAATATCCGCAAATTTATCCGTCAAGGCCTTACCGCGAATGTTAGCGAAGTATCGGCGTTGCTGTTTGCGTTTGCGTTGATTTCGGGCGAGCCGCTGCTCACGCTAGCGCCGTTGATGATTTTATGGATCAACCTTGTCAGTGATGGCATTCCGGCGCTGGCGCTGGGCGTAGACGGCGCGGAACAGGATGTCATGAAACGCAAACCGCGCCCGCGTAACGAGAGTTTTTTCGCCGACCATTTAAACACGCGCATTATCCTGCGCGGCTTGGTAATGGGCGCGCTGACCTATGCGGTATTCAAGGTGTGTATCGACCAAGGCATGGGCGAGGCCTATGCCCAAACCATGGCGTTTATGACCCTCATTTTCGGCCAGTTGTTTCATATTTTCGACGCGCGTACTTTCAGCACACTCTACCAGCGCAATCCGTTTAGTAATACGGCGTTATTGTGGGCGGTGGCAGGCTCGGCGAGTTTGTCGCTGCTTATGGTGTATTGGCCGTGGGGGCAGAAGGTGCTGGGCACCACGGCGATTGATGTCAGCCATTTGTTGATGGTGATTGCGCTGTCGGCGTTGCCGACGCTGATTTTATCGGGCATCAAACAACTCACCGGCCTGCGCTGGATTTAAACGCCGCGATACCCTTGTTGAGCGCGAAGTGTTTAGCAGGCCTGCTATTTGACAGCGAGTTTGGCCGCTATCGCTTGCGCCACGTCTTCATGAACGAAAGCGCGAATATCGCCATTGAGTGCCGCAATTTCGCGCACTAGGCTTGAGGAAATATAGCTGTACTGCTCCGCAGGTGTCATAAACATGGTCTCTACATTCGGCGCGAGTTTACGGTTCATCGATGCCAACTGAAACTCATACTCAAAGTCTGAAACCGCTCGCAGTCCACGCAAAATAACCTGCCCCCCCACGCGATTAACAAACTCGACTAACAAACAATCAAAGCCCATTACTTCAACATTAGGATAGTCAGCACAAACAATCTTTGCTAAAGCAATGCGCTCATCTAAACTAAATAGCGGCGTTTTATTGCGATTTTGCGCCACCGCAATAATCAGTTTGTCATAACACTGCGCCGCGCGTTTAATCAGATCAGAATGCCCACAGGTGATAGGATCGAAGGTACCGGGATACACAGCGGTAATGCTCATTGTCGTCTCTTCTTGTTGTCGGGCGCGCTATGATACTCTTTGCGCGAAAAGAATGCGATTATTGTCGACGACGCCACACACTAAAATAGGTTTGCGCCGTGGTTTTTTCACGATAGCAAAACCAATCTTGCGGCAAGTTTGGCATCGCCGCGTCACGCTCTTGCTCAATATACAACCAAGCATTTGGCATTAACCAAGCCTGCGCCAATAAAGCGTCAATCACCGGCTGTACCAATTGTTGGTGAAACGGCGGATCAATAAACACGCCATCAAAACACGCACTTGGCACTTGCGCTAAATAATCCAACACATTCGCTTGCACAATCGTCGCATCTGAGCATTGTAATACTCTCGCATTATGTTGAAGTTGGCACGCCGCCGCTTGGCAAAGCTCCACACTTACCAAATGCGCCGCCCCCCGTGACAAGGCTTCAAATCCGAGCGCGCCGGAACCAGCAAACGCATCTAAACAGACCGCTCCAGCCAGCTCAAATTGCAACCAATTAAACAAGGTTTCGCGCGCACGATCACCCGTTGGGCGCAATCCGTCTTGATTAAGCACAGCCAGCTTGCGCCCGCGCCAATCTCCCCCAATAATCCGTACCTGTCCGAGGGCTGGGCTTTGGCGTGTTTTACGCTTCACAATTAACCCCTAAGGCGCAGGCGCGGGTTGCCCGACTTGAATATTGAGCAGTTTATCGGGCTGAATATGACGCAACCACGCTGCCATCACATCTTCTGCGCTAAGTTTCTCAATCGCTCTGGGAAACGCGTCGAGGTAATCCAGAGGCAGGTTGTAAAATCCAATCATGCTGATATACCCCAAAATCTCACTGTTACTATCTATGCGCAACGGCCAACCACCGATAAGGTTGCTTTTGATATCGGCAAGTTTATCGGCCGAAATACTGCGCATAAACTTCGCCAGCGTTTCGCGCACTACCTGATCAGCCTGTGCCGCCTGCTGGTTAGCCGTCGATAAGCCAATAATCCAAGGTCCGGCGACGCGCATCGGCGCAAAAAAACTGTACACACTGTATACCAAACCGCGTTTTTCACGCACCTCATTCACCAACAACGAGGCAAAACCGCTCCCGCCTAATAAATGATTGCCTAAAAATAACGCATAGTAGTCCGGATGACCTCGTTCAATCGCGACTTGCCCCAATAAGTAATGCGTTTGTTCGGCGTCAAACGCAACAACCTGCGCTTGCGCTTGCGCTAAAGCCTTCGGCTTAGGCAAAGGCGATGCCGCATGCCCTTGCACCAGTCCGGCGCTGACGCGTTCCGCAATCGTTTGTGCCTGCTGACGACTGATTGCACCAACAATCGCGACCTGCGCGTTATTTGCCACATAGTAGCGCGCATAAAACGCACGTAAATCATCACTATTTAACGCGCCAAGGGTCTGTGCCGTCCCTTCAACCGGCGTGGCATAGGGATGTTCGCCATACAAGGTTTGCCAAAATTGACGCTGGGCGACCGCGTTGGGTTGCTCCTCTTGCTGCTGCAACGCCATGATTAACCGCGCCCTATCGCGCTCAACAATCTCTTGCGGAAAATCGGGCTGCGCCAATACTTCAGCAAACAAATCCAACGCCGGATTGAGTAAACTTTCACGCGTTAGACTTCGCAAAGTGAAGCTCGCGGAATCACGACCAGCAGAACCACCAAACTGAGCCCCCAAGCGATTAAAACCAGCTGAAATTTGCTGTTCATTTTTTGTCCGAGTTCCGGCAAACAATAACGCCGCCGTCAAATTGGCTAAACCCGACTGCGCACCATCACGCGCGCTGCCAGCATCAAAGGTGACCTCAATATCCACCATGGGCAACTGCGGGGCTTCAACAAACAACACTTTCACCCCTTTTTTCGTATGCCAAGTTTGTATCGTTACGCTCGCCCAACTCGCAGTGGATAAACTCAAAACCAATCCCAAAATAAGACCGTTAATTAGATGTTTCATTAATGTGTTCTCCCGCTAAAATTGGGCTTGGCAACTGGCTTACGATTGGTTTCACCATTTGGGCTGAGTAGCGCAACCGTCAAATTATCGCGCCGTAGATATTTCTGCGCGACGGCTTGCACTTGCTGAGGCGTGACTTGACGCAAATGCGCGACCCAAGTTTGCGCCGTATCTGCCGCTAAACCAACACTCACCATCATGCCGATCATATTCGCTTGCGCTTGCACAGAATCTTGTTGATACACGTGCTGCGCTTCGGCTTGCGCCAGAACACGCTGCAACTCATCATCGCTAATCAGTTGTTGTTGTAGCTGTTCAATTTGCGCCAATAAAGCGGCTTCTAACTGCGCGGCTGTTTTACCCTGCGCAGGCTGTCCACTGACAATAAACTGCCCGCCCAATCGACCAAACGCACTATACGATGCCCCCACTTGACTGGCAACTTGTGCGTTTCGCACAAGGCGCTGATTGAGACGCGCACTATCATCACCATCTAAAATACTGGCCAAAACCGCCAACGCATATACCTCTTGCTTGTCCGTTGCGTTCACCAAACTGGGGGTATGAAACCCCATTAACAAACTCGGTATCGGTGTGACGTCTTTAAGTTCAATACGGCGCTCGCCTTGTTGTGTCATCTCAAATTGTGGCTTAGGTGGATTCACCGTGCGCGGCGGATATTGACCATAGGTCTGCTGCGCCAACGCTACCACGTCTTTCGGCTTGACATCGCCTACTACGACAAGTGTGGCATTATTTGGTGCGTACCATTGTTGATACCAATCAGCTAAGTCCTCTAAACGATAATGTTCTATATCGGTCATCCAGCCAATCACCGGATTACGTTCCGGGCTGTTAAGATACGCCGTTGCATTAAATTGTTCATACAAGCGCGCACCGGGGCGATCCTCAATCGACCAAAGTCGCTCTTGCTTTACCACATTACGCTCAGGCTCAAAGGTTTGTTCGCTCAGGCGCAAATTGGCCATACGATCCGCTTCCATACGCATCACCTCTGCTAAATGCGACTTGCCAACCACCTGATAATAAGCTGTGTAGTCCGATGATGTGAAGGCGTTCTCTTGGCCGCCAAAGGTGGATACACGCCGCGAAAATTCCCCCGGAGCCAGCTGTTCAGTTCCCTTAAACATCATATGTTCGAGCATATGCGAAATGCCCGTAAGTCCGCTGGGCTCATAATTTGCCCCCACCCGATACCACACCTGATGCACGACAATCGGTGCGCGTGTGTCTTGCTTGACAATTATCTGCATCCCATTTTCTAAGCGTGTTTCATACAACGTCGCTGGGGTTGCCAAAGCAAGGCTGTGCCACCCCACAAAAACCAGTGCAAAAAGTCGTTTCATACTCTGTCCTTTTTTGTTTAGTCGTGCAGCGAGGTTAGGTTTTTCACTGCGTTGCTTATATAATGACCCATTATAATTTTCACGCGAATGCGGTCAAGCCTATCTTGGCGCAACACGCTCCCTTGGACCGGTCATCATACGCTACGTCGTTAATTGAGGAATGCTATGTTTAATTTTTTTCGTAAAAAAGACAAACCGTCTGCAGCCACACCAGCCGAGCAAGCGCAACAAGAACAAAGCCCACCATCAGTGGCAATAACAGCAACTGAACCCGACCCCGCACAACCAAGCGTTAGCGCACAACCAAGCGTTAGCGCACAACCAAGCGTTAGCGCACAACCAAGCGTTAGCGCACAACCAAGCGTTAGCG
>Ga0172377_10006081_pt1 | contig 12423 bp, 24 predicted proteins | sample Pumphouse3metaG_FD_119749 | JGI IMG/M metagenome (GOLD analysis project Ga0172377, IMG submission 119749) | Leachate microbial communities from a municipal landfill in Southern Ontario, Canada - Pumphouse #3 metaG | ecosystem: Engineered > Solid waste > Landfill > Unclassified | place: Canada... | reverse complement strand
CTCAACATTGCTACATGGGGGTATGTAAACACCCATGAAAGATGGGAATTGTTGTCGTGTCCTATACATGATGATTTTTCTACGTCTAAAGCCCACAAATCTTTAGTTTGTGGGTAGTTTACAACTCAATATTTTTTAATTGGTTTAATTTTTTCGATACCAAGTTTCACACGTCGCACCGCGTCGCCGAATTTCTTGTAGTAGGCGAATATCCAAAGTTCATCCTCATTTTTTCCGTTGAATTGCGAATAAACCTCCCAATATTCGTCCTCGCTTTCTTGATGACTTTTATAAAGCTCTATCGTAGCGTAATGCGTCCATGTTTTGCCTTTTTGCGTTACATCGGATAGTTTGTTTATTTCTATCGTGTCGGCAAATCCCCTTTCGTCAAATATAATGCAAGCACCCCATTTGTCGTTTTCGGGAAAGTTCTTTTGCAATACGGCATCCAATTTCTTATTGCAAGGATTGGATAGCATCTTTTCTTTTTGCTCGTAATGATAGTAAATCATAAATTTAATCTTTTAGTTTCATTAAGTCTGAATATAAAGAATTTAGGCAAGATTTGTATTTACTTCCTGCAATATTCAATGCCTCTTTAAGCACTTCCATCTGCTCATCACTCATTTTTTCAATTATTTCATCAATATCATTAAGAGAAAACATTTTTGTAGTATCATCAGAATAATTAGGTTCATGTCTGTTACCACTTGCCTGCTGATATACTTCTAACCGCATATCTTTCCATGCTTCAAGAATGTTCTTAGCAGATTTTTGCTCACCTTGTTTTTCAAGCCAATCAAGAACCTCTGTTTTATCTAATCCATAATCACTAAATATTTCGTCATTAGATACTGTATCATGGAATAGTTCTATAAGATTTTTCCTTATCTTCTCATCATCGCTCTCTTTGAGTTCAGTAAATATCTCAGAAACATCAATAATACAAGGTTGATTTCTATAATGCCATTTGCTATTTACTAATTCAATAACTTCATCATAGCGTTTGGCTTTCTGTTCTACACTAAGTTCTTTCATAATTCTTATTTTTATTATTATAGTTGTCTAATCTTATTGATGTAATCTTTATCTTCTGCATATACACGTTCTAAGAGTTTCAAATAATCTTCGTTGGTTTTTATACCACTTAGGTTATTTTGCTGCCATAGAGCGTAATCTATAAGGCAATCACGTACATTCTTGTATTTAGCGTAGCCTTTGTATTCGCCAATAGCTGTTGTTGGTCTTTGTTTTGCTAACTTCATTCCAAAGCAGTTATTAGCTTTTGTATATACATCTGATGTGTATGAGCCACTTTCAATAATACTCTGTGCTACTGCTATATCTACAAATCTAACGTTGAGAGATTTTAGTTCACTCTCTACATATTCAAGGGCTTTGCAATTACTTTGTTGTTCTTCCTTGCTTATGTAGATTGTATCATGTATAATGTAAGGCTTAGATACCTTTGCATAGTGTATCTGTTGCCTTTCTTCTTCATGGCTTACCATGCTTGCAAGCCAAATGTAGTACAAGCCTACCATTATAACTACAAGCATGATGTTTGCCATTATGGAATATTTCTTATTTAGTCTGTTCATCTTCCATACTTCGTTATAGTTTTTGTTTTGCTTTACGTATCCCACGTAGGGGAGGTTTTTGCACCTCTCCTACATGAATTAATTACTTTAGTTTTGTTACTTTGTACCTTTCCCATAGGCGGTCTAAATTTAATTGTTCAACTTCTATTTTAATCGGCTTGTAGGCACGTTAGATACATTGCTTTCCTAAATTCATCCATAGTTAATATTATTATTAAATCCACTTTGTTTGATTATCTTGGCGTTTTCACCTTTTGCAAACCGCATTACGCTTGCACGTATAGCAAATGATGATACACCATCTTTAAGTTTGTCAAGGTACTTATTTACTGCATTTGCGACTATGATTTCTGCCCGTTCTTGGCATAATCCATACACATCAATGAAATGGAACACAAGCGACTTTTCGACTTTATGTAAGTAGTCAAGTATTGGTTGTACGTCTCCATCGTAGTAACGCTCTATCAATTTCATGTTCTTTTTTATTTGTTCCATGCGTTCTGCATTACGCTTTCTTGCATCGTTTGACTTTTTCAATACCATAGAACGGTCAAGTACAACGAGTTTGCCGTTCTCCATGCTTATGCAGATGTCGCTTGGTATCTTCATCATGTCGAGGTGGTTGATTGCGCAGTACATCATTCTGTAAAGCGTAGTACCGATAGTCTTTCCGTTGACTTTGATAGTAAATGACTTGTACTTTGTACGCATCTTTACTTCTTTAAGCCTTCCGTACTTCATTGTATATACAACTCCGTTTTCCACATCAACTTGATAGTTCGGTATGTTTGGAATAGATAATAGTTTCATTGTTATTTTTCTATTTTAAGTGTTTCGGTGTCAATATGAACACCATCTATAAAATACCAAGGCTCACGTTGTCCGCTAAAAGGATTTAGAACATACTCGGTATGTACTTCTCCATGTATTCTTTCCTTTTTAGTGTGTGATAGTCCGCTTCCAAAAATTTTATTTTGTTTCATGCCATTGTTTTTATGTTATATTCATATTTTGGGCATGCACCTACACCTTCCATAATTGTGCGACCTTTGGGTGTAGAAAGAATGTATGTAACGTCACCATAGTCAAACATTACGCTTCGCATACTTTTACTTGTTTTGATATGCTCAGATGCTTTCTTTAGGTTTTGCTTGCAAAAGAAACAGCATTTATGCTTGCTACACCACCATAATTGCATAGCGTAGTATGCGGAAAACTTGCCGTCATAACTTGCAACCCATTTTATCTCACCATTTGGCTCAATACATCTAATGTTGTGCCACTTTGTTTTGTTGTTCTTTTCCATATTATTTTACCTCTATTCTATATACTAAATTGTCCGTCCGATGAACATTCTAATCCGTCTATGTCTTTTACTTGCTTGTATTGCATATTTTTTTTAAAGGAAACCTTTATAAAAAGGTATTATGTTATAAAATAAAAACCGAAACTCTTTTATCCCTGAACAAGCACAATATCCCCTTAGTGTTGATAAAAACACTTTGGTTATTGTGCTTTGTGATTCACCGATGACCCCCTTAGAGCCCTTCACTTCACACACAATGATGAATTGCAAACATCATTGATACTTGTCACTTCCCGATTTGCTTTCGGTCGCACAAGCGGACAAGACACTTTTTCAAGCGTACCCTCACTTACCAACCAAAGTGCGTTCCCCTCTTGTTGGTTTTGTGTCCTTGAAGCCGAGGTGTGACAACTGATACAATTTTCTCTTTCAGTATTTATGGACGTTCAAACTCCAAGTAAGTGAAATAAGAGAAAGCCAACATTATAAAATGAACAATCCCCGTCAAGTAGTGGTGGTACTCAACAGGGATATATCCTTTATAGTGTTGGCTATAAGCCTTCTCTATCGTTTTATGTCCGTTCCATCAAGCCCACCACGATTGATTTCACGATGCAAACATACATATAAGTTTTCATACTACAAAACATTTGGCTAAAAATTAACATTATTTAATGTTTCGTATTCTAACCTTATTCTTTTTCGTCTATCTTTGTGAACTTGAACTTTGCACCATAAGGACTGCTACAAGTTGATACCAATCCGACAAAGCAATGACCTCGTTTAAGTGACACAATCTTTATCGTCACAATAACAAACGCATCATCGTCAATATCACGCAAAAGAACCTTGTTATTGTTCAGCGTATAGACAAACATAGAAACACCGCCACTATTTGAAAGTAGTGCCAAATGCTTTCCGTTTGTTGATGTTTCTTGCATGAACGCCCACGCTTGCGCATCGTCACCTCCGCAAGGAACCCATTGCTTCGTTTTTTCGTTAAAAGCCTCGGTAACAAGCCAAATGCCGTCAATGTCCGATTGCTTGTATTGTTGCGCATAAGTCGTAGCCGTGAACAACAAAGCGCACAAAATGAATAATATCGTTTTCTTCATAATCTTTTATTTGTTTTAAGTTGTCAATTACACGTCATCGTCATCCCTATCATTCCTTTCAAACCAAGAACCACGATAACATATCATACACTTTTTGCGTGTCATCGTTATTGCGACAATCACGACAATAACCAAATCTGCCCATAAGCCGAATTTAATCCTCCACAATTTCCATTGAATAATCGTTACAATCGAACTTATCACCCAATTTGTGCGTGTTGCACCAACTTATTACGGAATTCGTTTCTTTGACGTTGTTCACACATGCAAACACATATTGGCCGACATTGCCAACCAAATACACCTTTGATTCTTTCTTCGCTTTGTTAAAAAACCTAACCTTTTTCATAATCATTTTATTTTTTTAAATGTTATTGTTTTTTATATTTCCATATTAAACCACCAGCCGTTTTTGAACGTCCTTTTAAACAGTTAGATATACTACTATTCAAAATTCCAGTTTCATTAACGGCATCTTGAATACATCCATATTCCTTAACAAATTCACCATTCTTGTTATATGAACGAACAGGCTTTGCAGAAATACATTTAGCACCTTTATACCATTGCATTTTTTCCCTTTTGTGATTGTGGTCATACGCATATTTAATATTATACGATTGCGTACACCATTCAAGATTACTTGCAAAATTATTACGACGATTACTGTCTTTATGGTTTATTTGTGGTAGATTTTTCGGATTTGGAATAAAAGCAATCGCAACAATCCGATGCAAAAGCCATTGTTCGCACACTCCGTTTTTACATAAATAAACAGACAAATATCCATAATTGTGCTTTCGTGGATTAAGTAATCCGCCTTTTATGTACCTGTTTTTTACTATACTTGGCAATCTTTTAATCCTACCAAGGTTTGAAACTTGATACAAGCCTTCATAACCTACAACGTCCTTCCAAATTTCGCTTCCCATTATTATAAAAAATCCCCAAGTGTTCAGAGTATGGGTCGAGCATACGCCTACTAACAAGGGGATAATAAGTCTTATATTTGTTTAATATTGCAAAGATACTAAGAAAATTTGGAAATTCCAAACAAAAAACTAAAAAAGTTATGTAGGAATAAAGTTACGATACGCTCTTTTTCGTCGTAGGTCTTTTCATTCATAATCCTTACGTTTACCAAGTACCCAAATCAATAGAACAATGCAAATGACACCCTTTGCAAGTCCCCATAACGTATGACTATCCATATTGTTTCGTTTTTAGTTGTTTTTAAGCCCATAGAAAGCGTTTCTTTGCTTTGGTGGGTAATTATCCCACAATATACGCAAAATGCCGTTACAACGCCTTAAAATAGCGTTTACGGAATAAAGTACGATGCAACAATCTTTCCCGATGGCACTTTGATACGTTCCATCTTGATGTTCATGCCCTCGTCACGTAGTTCGCAGATACGCGATGCAAGCCTCATGCACTGGAATTTGTAAAGTGCATCCAATTGGGTAAGACGCTTGCCCGTCAGTAAGTACGCTTTAATTTGTTTCTTTTGGGTAGCGCACTTTTTCTCGTTGTCATTTTGATTAACCATAAACTATAAATATTAAAAGTAAGACAATAAACAATTATATACTTTTTCCGACAAAAGACCGCCTTTGAAATATGGTAGAGCCAAATCTTTCAAGTGTTTATTTTTTGCCTATCACTACCCAACGATGCGAATTGCTTCAATTGGGTAATGATGGAATTTTGTTCCGCTACCTTAACTTTCTTTGTTTCCATTGTCGTTTACTCTTTTGTTATATTCCAAAGATTTCCTCACATTTTGAATGTTACCGCAAAGGCGCACACGCAACTTTTCAGATGACAAATCCGAAAAATCCCAACGCGCAAACAATGTGCCGCTTTCGTCAAGTTCCTTATGTGTCTTCATTAAATCAAGTATTTGCCTTCGATAATCGCCGCGTGTTGTCACTTTACTCCAATCCCAATCCCTTGCGTCATCATGTTTGCAAGCATCAGGAAACACGTTCTTTATTATTTTCAAAAATACTTGCACATCACGGCTTGCAAGATAACGCTCGTTTCTTAAACGTCCACGTTCCATATACTCTCTATCTATTTGCTCTTTTGTTTTGTTGTTAAATGATTCTATCCATTTTTGACTTGCTCCTCCAAGTTTAACACCTTGCTTTTTCTTTACTTGCAAAGCTGATAAAGTACGTTCGCTGATTAATTGCTTTTCTAATTGAGCAGCAAAGCTGAAGTTGTTTAATATAAGTTCGTCAATTGCCGTTAGTTTGTCGCAACGTAAATCTATACCCATTGAAACAACAACAAGCCTAATCTTTCTTGGCTTTAATTCGTTGTGAATAAGAAGATTCAAGTCAAACATTGAACGTCCTAAACGACTTATTTCTGAAACAATTATCATATCGCCTTCCTTAACCATAGGTAAAAGAACACGACCAAGATTTCGGTTGGCATACGATACACCACCACTAACACCTTCGTCTGACACAACTTTGTCAACTTTCATTTCGTGGCTTTTAAGCCACTCCAAAGCCGTGCGTTCTTGTTGCGCAAGACTTTGATTGTCTGTACTAACACGGCTATACAAATAAACTTTGTTCATATTTTATTTTATTTTAAGTTTTTTCTTTAAAATATCATCTATGTTATTATATTCTTTGTAAGATATTTCGAGCAAATTGATATTATGCTCTTTACAATATTGACGTAGAGCTATATCACGCTCTTGTTGTTTATAAAAACTTTTTTCACCTCCAAAAGCATTGACTGGTTCATAATGTTGTTGACCATTGTATTCTATAAAAAGATTATATTGAATGACATAAAAATCAACAACAATGTTTTTATTAGAACAAAAAAGGTTTTCGTTTGTTATACTATATTGTTTGATGTATTTTATTTTGTATTTCTCTAAAAAAATGCTCACTTTTGTTTCTCCCAAAGAACGTTTACACATAGGGCATCCACAACCATTTAAGTGTTCTTTTGGCTTTTGAAAAAAAACTTCCGTGAGTTGGGCATATTATTTCAACTTTTGTGTTTTGGTTTATATACTTTACTTTGCTGTAATCGTATAAATTGCCATGTTTATTTAAGGATTCAACTATAAACGTGTCTTTATTTTTTCTTCTTTGCCTTGAACGTTTTATCTTTGAACATTCTTTGCAATTGACACCATTAAGAAAGTCGTTAGCGCGGACATAGAAATCTCCATGTTGTCTGCAAGTTACACAAATTTTCTCATGTATGCCTATGTATTTTGTTTTGTCGTAAACAAATCTATTACCATAAATAGATTTAGCACGTTTAATAAAAACATCTTGACTTGTTAGTTTTTCTTTAGATGATTTTTCTAAATAACATTTAGGACACCCAGAACCCATAAGGTGAGAATTTGCCTCTTGCCAGAAATCTCCATGAATAGGACACGTCACACATACTTTTTCACAACTCTTTATATATATCGCTTTTTCGTAAATGTAATTTGGGTGAATTGTTTTTGCTCTTTTCAAAAATTCATCTTGTGTCATTGTTTGACCTTTTGTTCTCTTTATATTAGAGCAAATAGGACATCCTTGTTTTTGTCTTATATGATTGTCGGGAGTCTTCCAAAATTCCCCATGTTCTGGACAAATAATACACACCTTTGTTTTCCACGTTCCAATCGTAGTTTTTGAATAATCATACTTGTTTTTATGCACAGATATAGCCTGTGCAATAAAACCATCTAATGTTAGTCTTTCTCGCATAACTTGCTAATCTAAAAACTTGCTAATCATTTGCAAAAGTGGAAGGGCGATTAGCTTACCCTTATCGGTCGGTAGCTACTCCGACCTATCCACTTCTGCAAAGATACAAAGAAAATTTGGAATAACAAAAGTTATCATGTTAAACTTACTAAACCTCCTTTACCTCGATGTTTGAATACAGCCAAGGCTTGCGTTCCATTTCCTCGTAAAGTCTATCAACCGCATCCTTGTCAATGTTCCTACTGTTAATAGCTTTCTTCATATTTCACAAAAGTAAACAATATAATCCTCGTTAATAACACCTTCATTGAAAAGCGTCTGAAAGGCTTTCAACGTCATAATACTCACACAGATTCCAGTCTTTAATTCGTTGATTGCAAACTGATAACGCTCGTTGCTTGTCTTGTCTTCTAACTCCTGTCGCTCAATCTTGTTTGCGTCAAATAATAATACTCTTGTCATAATCCTAAGTTATTTATAGTTTAACACCTCTGTAAAATTATTACACAAAGAAAATAGATTGTTTCTTTTTGACACAATGTTTGCCGCCATAATCAATCGTTATAATCTTTGTCTTCCCAAATAATAAACTTTTCTTCACACACCTCCGACGGCTTATACATAAAGTCATAAGACCAGAAAGTGTCGTGCCAATTAGTAGAACTATCCATGCCGTTGTCCCCATAACTGTTCTCAATCACAAATCCAAGACCTTTAATGAAGTTAATGAGATACTTGCAATCTACATCAGGGCCACATTCCAGAGATGATGTGCAATACGACATACTGAAACCTTTGCCGTAGCCAATAACATGACCACCACGATTGCGGATAGTTATTGTTTCTTCGTTTGTTGTATCCCCACAATCTGTGTCAATCTCGCCAAAAGGCTCTTCGTAACCCTCCGACTTTAGCACAGCATTAACAATACGCTTAACTTGTTCTGGGATATGATTTTCATTTTCCCATTTGTCGAACGCTTCATAATCGAATTTCATAGTATTGTCCTCCTTTGTTTTAAATTCGCTCCCCTATCATATCCTGACAATCCAGATAACTGAATTTGCCGTTCTGCTTTTTGATGGCGGCACCTGCGGCAACAACGATTCCGTCCTCGTCCCATACCTTCCATCTGCACTCGTTGCCTACAAAGCAGTTGGCACGGGCAGAAGCTGCAATCTCCTTTGCCAACTTGTTCTTGTTCGTACCCTCCCAGTCGGGGCGGTGCGTGCCATTGTTCACGCTCATGTTTGCATAATACTTTGTCATAGTTTTGTCCTTTTAATTTTAATAAAACATAATAATAAAATAACTTGTGGCGGTTGCCGTTTCCTCCACGACTACAAAGGTTTTATTTATACCGCCTTCCACGTTGTTTAATTATAGGAGAAAAAATGATATATTGTCTCCTTTTATTTTTTCACTTTCAACGGCCACCCATTTTAAAAAGGTCACCAGTTAAAATCAGTCCTAAAATACCGAAAATAATAATTAATTCCATAACTCTAAATCCTTTTGTTTGATTCTTGGTATCATATCTTGCCCTCCCACTCTTTAATTTCATAATTTTATATATTATTATTAATTATATATTATTAATTATTTATATCGTGCGCATGCGCATATTAGAGGTCATTGGCACGCTTGCATTCGTCAAACAGTGCCTGCAATGCACCTCTATAGGTGTAGAAGTCGTACACGGCCCTGTCTGGTACGTCATCTGCATAACCTATGCGGTCGTAAGCAAGCGAGTTGTGTGATGTGCAAGAATAGAACTTGCCACGATACTCGATTGTAACTTCGTAATTTCCGAACCCCTTCCTCTGGATAGTAATACGGCTTCTTAGTCTTGCGTATTCATTTTTATAAACAATTAAAGTACGACAATATTCTTATATTACTCACCCAAAAAGATTTCCAAAACTTAGGAAATAACTCACCGCTCGCATAAAGCAAGCCATCACAACACAAACCAAAAAGCGACCACCAACCGCCGCTGCAAGTAAGTACGATGGCCACAGATAAAGCCAACGAGCAAACCAAATAATTAAATGTACGTTTCATTGTTTTGTTCTACCTATAAAATTTGTTAAACTTGTTTTATCCGTATAATAGTCATAAATCGCATGTATCTCGTCATTTGTCATTGTGATTTGTCTTTTTAGATTTACGTTTCATTTCGCGCACCCATTTATGCGCCTCGGATTTGATTGCATCCATGTTTGCATAAGTCTTAATAAAAAGACAATCTTTGTACGTCTGCTGGTCATTCCGCTCCTCGTGGTACATCATGCTCCCATGCTTTCCAGTTGACACAAAGAACAAACTCTGCCATAAAAATTTCGTCATCTTTCCACGATTTCATTGCATTTTTGATAGTGTCAAACAAACCACGACTTCCGTACCACTCACCGACCGACAAATCACTCATGAATGTAGTTTTGCGCTCTTTGCCGTTATTTTGCAATTGCTTTTCCATGTAATGCTCACTGATGGCACCATAATGAAACGGAGTGGGAATACGCTGACCCATCCACATGTTTGCACCCGTCAACTGAATGCCTGCACATTCCGTCATTGTCTCACTGATAAGCGAATTAACTCGCTTGCAATAATCTTGCTTTGTCATTTTTAAATCTCCTATAAATTAAATTAAACAAAAAACGTCATATCATTTGTGGGTGCAAAGGGCTCGCTCCTTTGTGCTACAGTCGAGACGCCCGTGCGTCCTATGTATCTGCACCCCAACAATAAAGAGGCTGCATTACTTTGCATCCCCTGTCATCATCTTAATTATATCATCAACGCTCATGTTTTTAATGTCCCTAAAAGTCAGAACCTTATCGAATTTCAGCCCGTTGCGCTTGAAAAAATCTGCCTGCTCTTTTGATTCGGGCACATATCCGTATCCGTCCGCGTAACATTCAGGAATATTTTCCGTAACCTCCTCCCAGCGTAAGCACTGACGGCGAGGAACGTGTCCTTCTCGCCACAAGTCTCACCCGTTGAGGTAAGCGGATATTTTGCCAAATATTTTGACGTCGGTGTACCATTGCAATAAATTCGACCTGATGCCTTGTCAATACTAGTCTGCCATACCTGCATCATCTCGCCGTTCTCAATGTTCTTAATCTTAATCATATCTCTTTATATTGTGAGGCGGTGGTTGGCCGCCTCGTTACCTTTTAATAACTAATCATATTTTCGTATGCTCTTTCTTGCCGCTTTTCATCCATTCTCTCACGTTCGAAGTCTGCTTCGCGGAAACGATACTGGCAGTTCCTCTCTTTTTCAATATCCTCATTCCAGATAGAGATACATATTTCGTCACGATAGCGCTCGTTACCTATGCAACCTCGGATATCAAATCCACACTTTTTAACTTCTTCTGCTATTGACAACAGCCTGTCACGTAAGGCCGTGTACTCTTCCGACTGTGGGACAGGGTAAAAGCGGCAGCCGCTTGGAACTTTGCCTTGAAGATATTCTTTTCTTGTGAGGTCATACACATTTCCATAGATTGTATTGTTCATTTCGTTAAAGTCTTTAATGAACTTCTTGATAACCTCATCAGCTCCCATATCTGAGAACTTTATATATAGGTTAGGCTGCCAATCCCCGAAATTGCGGATTTCGCAAGGTACTGACAAATTTGCTACCTTACTATTAAGCTCTTTCAAAAATTCTGCGTATTCCATTTTTTCTTTGTTTTGTGGGGCAGTGGTTGGCTGCCCCGTTACCTTACTTTTTTAAGCCTTTAAGGCACTCGATAAACGCTTTGCCAAAAATAATACCTTTGACAATAGCCTCTGCATCTTGATATGATACATCAAGATAATTAGACACTTTGCCCACATTGTCATAAAACGATGCCTTATGGTCGATTACTCTCATTGCTTCTTCAATCGCGATATTGTTGATTCTGTCCATGATTGTTATTTGTTGTGGGCAGGTGGTGAGCCTGCCCGTTACCTTTACATCAATTAGTTGCTATATTTGCTCTCAATGTACTGGCAAACACTTTGCATTGTGGATAAATTGTATCTATTATCAATCCAAAACTTAGCATCGGTATTATTAGCTGTATCGTTGAGTACTTTAACGGCTGCCATAACCTTAGGGTTGCTTGTCAAGCCCTTATCAGCTACCATCTTGTCAAACTCTGCCTTGATTGCCATAAAGCCTTTGCGTATGTCCAAAGCCCAAGCAACCTGCTTATCAGAGCCTGTCAAGCCAATCTCTTTGGCTGCTGCTGCTTTAGCTGCTGCTCTGCATGCTGGGCAATCAATAGTCTCGTAGTAAGCAATCTTGTTGTATCTGTCATTGTACTTACCAAATAGCTGTACTGTCTCTTGATGACCACATCTGTAAGTTACATTATACTTTGCCATAATTCTATCTCCTATAATTTAACGTGATAAATAATACATTTTGATGTTACTTTATAATATAGTAGTCGTTAGAGTATCTAAGGAAATTTTTAATATCTGATTCCGTCCAGTACTCCGAGAACTCGCGGCCTTGTGGGTAGCTCCTGTATTTGGCAGTCAACTTACAGCCATCATAGCGGCGGATAGTGTACGTCTTCGCGCTGTGGTTGAGCGTAATCGTGTAGCGGGTGTCATTCGTCTTCATAACTTGTTTCTCCTATATTTATTTAT
>Ga0172377_10006080_pt1 | contig 12423 bp, 9 predicted proteins | sample Pumphouse3metaG_FD_119749 | JGI IMG/M metagenome (GOLD analysis project Ga0172377, IMG submission 119749) | Leachate microbial communities from a municipal landfill in Southern Ontario, Canada - Pumphouse #3 metaG | ecosystem: Engineered > Solid waste > Landfill > Unclassified | place: Canada... | reverse complement strand
TTAATATTAATAATTCTTATATTCCGCCTTCAACTTTAAACTCTAATGTGGCTTTGTCAATAGGCATTGTAAAAGTATATTCCCAAATATACCCATTATCTGTTTCAATACTTGTTTGTTTTGAATAAAACTCACCATCCACATACATTACTAAATCAGCATCCATTATTGGATATGAATGTAATTTTATTTCAGTAAATGGAGTGAAATATTGTTGCTCTGGTTTATCATAAATGTAATCATGTTCATCAATGATTGTTAATTTAAATTGTCCTGTAGGTACGATATTTTCTCCATCGTAACCATTGATTAACGAAACAACATTAACATCATGATCTGGCATTGTATATTTAATATATCCACTTTCCCATGCTTTATCATAAGTTGGTCTTAATATAGTTCCATCTATTGATAAGCTTGCTCCTACACCAGAAAAGAATTTAATCTCGAAAGTGATTTCGTCGCCTTCTTTGTACAGACCATAAGTTTGATTCGGTTCGCATATTTCGTCAATATTCAAAATTATATTATTTAAATCTTTAATATTTAGTTTGTGTTGACCACCATTAGAAAAATCGCATCCAGTTAAAGGAAACATTAATAGTAAAAGTAAAAAGCATAATATTTTCTTTATATTTTTCATCCAAATTTCCTCCTTTTTCTATTTCAATATCAAATCACAACAATTATTTAATATTAAATTTATCTATATTTTAGCATTTTTCATTAGATAATATGTATTTATTGTTTGTCCTTAAATCACTAGTATTATTTAAGATTAAAATTATTAAAAGGTGTTTTAAATCCTAAATTGTCTTTTTCAAACTTATAAAATCTATTAAAAGCTTTAAATAATAATGTAATAACAGAATTAGCAATATTATTAACTCTATCTCTAAAATCAGTATCCAAACATCCACACTGATTAAAATCAATCAATTCATCCTTGCTCTTAGAGATAACAAATGATAGTTCCCCATCATGTTCTATTTTTTTAGAATAATATGTTTCAATCAAAGAATATGGCTCATATTCGATAGATAATAAAACTTTATACTGTCCGAAGTATTCTATATTTGATTTTTTATTTTCATCAAAAAACAACGAACAAAACTGTTTATAATAATCACTAATGCTTGATAACAATTTAGCATTATTATCTTCTATTTTTACAACTTCATTCTTGTCCCATAATTTAGAATAGTCAATCTTCTTAAAAACTCGTTTTATACAATCTACATTTCTTTCCTTTAACGTTTTTAAACATAAAGAAATTGTTTTAATATCACTCTCTTCAAATGATTTATAGTGACCATAAAAAACATTTTCATAATCAGAAAGTGTTAATTCTTCTGATTCATCTAATGGAAACCAAGTACAATAATAGTTAAAAAGAATTTCAAATAAAGCATCACTTGGCAAAAAAGATATGCAATTGTTTATATTAGATAAAAAGTCGTATATAAAATTGCCAACAAATTCATTCATGATTTCATCGATGTTTTCTTCTCTAGATGAATTTGATGTAAAACCAGAAATATAATTTAATTTTGAGGTACTAAAGTTTTTGATTTGTTGAAACGGAAGGGTCTTTTCTCCAAATAAAATTTGATATATGCCATACATACAAAAATATTTTAAATCACCAAATGACTCATCCAACTTTTTTTGATATGCAACGCCAAATTTCCATACTTTAGGGAAAATGGTCTTCTTTACTAAATGAAAATCAGTATCAAAAAAATTATTTATAAAGTCAAATGATTTCTGATAATCAATAATGTTTATTTTCTTAATATTAAACGATTTTTTGTATTGCGTAAAAGCATCTAATATCTTATAAAAATCATCAACATCATTTATTATTTCATTAATTGGATCAAAATGAATACTTACGCTTGATTGATCAGTACCTAGAAAATAATTTTTGTCTAAAAATTCCTCAGATAAAATTTTGTAATATATTTTTTCATTTTTTACATCTGCGTGAAAAATGATACATGGATCGGTGGTGACACCTAGATTTGCATAATTAATAAACTTAGTGTCAAATTGAAAAGATATGGTACCATCTTTTAATTTGTTTATCTTTTCAGTAGTTTTTATTTGAACATCAAATCTTCTATTTGGAATGCCTTCACTCTTGATAACAAAAAAGCCATCAGAATTTGGAACTTTATCTTCATCTTTAAAATGACATTCAAAATTATCATTGCTATTTAGGGTTTGTGCTAATAAAGCTACGCCTTTTTTATCTATTTTGCTAGTTTTTCCTTCTGTTCCTATATTCATTTATTTATCTCCAATCAAATATGTTCCCAACAGCGCATTAACAGTTATTAAACTATTGTTGACTGTTGCTTTTTATCAAATCTATATAAATTCTACTATTTTCAATAATTTAAATATACACGGATATATCGTGGATATATCATCAATGTTACTTTTCAAGTGATAAAGCAACGACAGTTTCAACGTGCCTTGACACGCGCAGGTGCTCATATGTGCGTATACGTAGAGGCTATTGCGGTACCATGTGTTTTCTTTATTTTTTTGTTCCCTTCTTAGAGGACGCTTTCTTCGGATTACCTTTTACCGGCTTTTCCTCAGCGTCTTCTTTACTTACCTTTGCGCCGCTTTTTGCTTTTAATTTATCTATTTTTTCTTGAAGCTGACTAATTTGAATAGTTAAAGATTCGAGTGACTTTGAAAGCTCTTTTTCTTGAGAACCCAATTCTCGATTTATATTATCTAATTTATTGATAGTTTCTTTTTTGGTTTCTCGAACAATTGAGGTGTTTTCATTTACGCGTTTAGATAATTCATTGATGGTTTTGTCTAGGTTATCAATGCGTCTGTTTGTTGAATCAACATAGCTCTTAAATCCTCCGATAATATCTTGTAGGGAGTCCAAAAACTTCTCTAAAGTAATTAAGTTTTTTGCATCTTGTTGTTCCATAACTATTTTCCTTTCAATTCATTACTAAGCTTTTTTATCATCTCAACGATTCTGTTGCTCTTGTTTGTTAAAAATCCACTTTTATTTATTACTTCCATATCAGATTCAGAGAGTTTTTCGTTCATAATAATATCCCATGCATCCTCATCAGAAATATTGATACCATTATAAAGATTCATTAATTGAGACAGCCTATATTTTCCAGCGTTTTGATAAATCCTTGATGCCTCTCTATAAAATCCTTTTTCCTTGCATAATGCAGCAATATTTAAATCGCTTCTTGTAGAAGGAGCAAGCAACAAGGAACATATTTCCATCTTTGGCTCTTCTTCAATTGTCACTTCGGCTTTTTCAAAAGCAGCCATTGCTAAATCATAAATACCAGCATCGAATAACCTAATAGCTTCTTTGTACCAAGAAGTAGGATCGTTCTCTTCTTGAATATACAATCCCAAATTACCATCGGTTACTGTCTGCAAATCACCAATAATTGGTTCTTCAACCTTTTTATCAAGTTCAGTTTCTAAAACAGTAAAACACGAAAGAGCTCTTGTGCATCCGACATAGTATTGATTAAAAACCATTCTGTGCAAAGTTGAATATTTGCCTTTACCATCAACCATTTCTTCATACTTATCTTCGTTAAACTTGAGCATGTTATATAAAACAACATAATCCCATTCAAGTCCCTTAGAATCGTAAATCGTCGTTACGCGTTTAGCAAAATCTTCACCATATTTCTCTTTCAACTCTTCTTTAACAGAATGGTCAGGAACAATGATAATGGCGTTTGCTGCATTTGCGGCCTTTAAAAGAACGGTTGATATTACTTTACTATCGTGCGTTTTACCAGCCCATCTGTTCTTTTCGATATCTTTGTTAGATCCTTCTGTTTCTTCTGCAGACAATGTGCCAATCCATTGTTGTTTAAGTTTAACTAATTTATTTATGTATTTGGCCAAATGCGGTCCGAATCTATATGAATTCGTAAGTTTATAGATGTCCTCAGTTTCAATAGAGCTGTCGTTTGTTAACAAACACATTTCAATAAAGTCTAAATTAAACAACGTTGGATTGATTGATTGATTTTGGTCACCAAAGAAATACAGTTTGCGTTTGTCCGATGATGCTTTAACAACAGCATCTAGCTGGACTTCTGTTAAATCTTGCACTTCGTCAATAATTATATGGTTGAACTTTTTAACTATGCCCTTGCTTAATCTCTTTGCTGCAAATCGGGCCAAATCGTTATCATCATACATCTTATTGTTATCTAAATACTGTTGATACAGCTCACAGATATCATAAATAAGATTCACGCGTTCTTCTTCAATTGGCTCTTTGTTTAAAAGATTAATCATTTGCTCTCTCGTTAAACACTTATCATCATGAGTAAGCTCCCACCTAAACATACTTCCCTTATATAAACCTCTGAAGAACGTATAAACATACTTAATTGGGTTTGATTTGGAAAGACTGTTCATTTTTATTTTTAACAAGTGGTTTGTGATTTCGTTTTTCCACCACGAGACAAAATTGTTCTCATCGGCATAAGTTAAGCCTTCTAAATCAGGTTTAGCTATATCGTAGAAGAATTCGAAAATGGTTTTGCAGTTCGCAAAATCGACAATTTCTTTAATCTGGTTTGCAGCATTATCTCTTGCGTTTTCGTTATAAGTAACATAAACAAGCTGGTCGTGTTTGACATTTTCTATGCCATTGAAATCTTTGTCTAAAAGATGGATGTACATATAGACACTTATAAGGGTTTTTCCACTACCAGCACATCCAGTACAAATCAAAGGTTTATCAACAGAAAGTGAAATTGCTTCCTGCTTCTTGGTAAGAGGAGGGACTACTATTTTTGGTTTATCTAACGCCCAAAGAGAATATTGTTGTTCTTCTGGATGAAGATTTCTTATATTAGAAAAATCGTGTGTTCTATTGTAATCAAAAACATAGATATCTTTTGGGTTCTTTCCGAGCTTATTCCCAAAGCAGAAAATAATCCTGTGTTTATCTCCGTTTTTTACTCTTATCTTTAAATATCCGTCAATGTAAACCAGCCTTTTTGAAATTAAATAATTAGCAAGTTCATTACTTTTTAATGTGTTAAAAGATTTTTTAATGCCTTCAAGATATTCTAAATATTCCGATTCAAGACTTTCGACTTCCTTCAAAAATGCTTTTGAAGCATAAACAAATCTAACAGATTGAGGAACAGCATCTTCTTCACTGCTTAGTGCTTTTAACAATTCATATGCTTCAGTAACTCTACTGTCGTTGCAATCTTCGTCTTTTAATTCATCATATTGTTCAAATAGTAATTCAAAATCGTCTGCTGTGGATTCGGATTTTATTTCGGCTACTTGTTCAACAAAATATTGAGCTTTAGCAGAAAGCGGAGGCAAGACAACGGCTTCTTCAACATCAACTACGCATGTGTCAAAAGCAGTTCCGTTTTTTGCGGTTATTGTTGCAGTTCCTGATTTGAGAGCATGTAAAACTCCGTTATTGATTTCAACGATCGAATCATCACTAGATAGCCATACTATTTCTCCATTGGAATCGCACTCCAAATATGAGCTTTCTTCTGTCTTTAACTTAATGTGTTTATTTTTTAAAGAGATTTTGAATTCTTTTGTCTTAATCGGTTCGACTTTTGGTTGATATTTAAATAAAAACCCAAAAGCCTCAAAAGCACCATCTTCACTAAAATCAAAATCGCTTATTTCACCAGTTATTCTGTTCTTTGCTCTAATAATCATTTTGCCTTTAGATTTAAGAGCAACTAACTCAAAGCCTTTAGATAAGATAATTTTGAATTCGAAATTCTCACCATATAAATCAATCACTTTTAGGTTATAACCAAAAGCAATGTCTCTTATGACGTTCAAAACAGGGGATTTCGAAACGTTGTTGTATAACTCAACTGTCATCAACAAAATATGAATCTTTTCAATAAGATTTATGAATCTAGAGTTCTTGCTTTTAAATAAATCATATTCAAAATATCCATTTTCTTCTTTGTTTTTGTCTGAACTGAGTGGGGCATATTTTTTAATTCTAATAATTGGTTTATTGCCCATTTCATCAGAAGAAACAATGACAGGGGCAAAACTAGAATCATACTCCGATAAAAACCTTGTTGTTGTGCCTTTTGCACTTGGTTTTGGTTCCAGCCTGATTCCATTATCAATTAATGCTCTTTCAAATTCTTTTATTGAACTTTGTATTGTAGATGTTGTTGTTAAAGGTATTTCATATAGGGTGAAAATACACGCTCTAGCTTGTTCAAATTGTTCGGGCAAAAGAAACACGTGATCGTCAAGCTTACCGGTTTTTAAATTGCTTTTAACGCCGACTTTGTATCGATTATATTCTTTATAGAACTTAAACCCATTCCCGTTTTTGCCAGGAAATTGTCTAGAAGTCTGCCCAAAATAAACCGTGTCAGAAGTATCGTATTTCCTATACTCGAATTCTGGGTAGCGCTTCTTGACGTCAAGGTATATTTGGTTAATCAGTTCTTTTGCTTTTTCCATATTAATTTGCCAAACACCAATCCACTATTTCTCTCACAAACTTTGCTCTTTTTATAGCAATCCCGTCTTTAATATTAGTGCTGTTTCTTTTAATAATCTCAGCTATTTGAGAGTTGTCCATTTTGTTAGATGTGTCTTTTGAATCATTGTCATAAACTTCTTTAAAGATAGGCTTTTCTAAAATCACGTTTTTCATTTCTCTATTAAGTGTTTTTTTAGAACATTTTCTAAGTTCTTTACCTTTGCTTGTGAATCCAAAATTATTGTCGATTACATCAAAATACTGAAGAGTGGATAATATTTGAGTAACACGTAGTTTCGTAACTTCAAATCGATTTAAAAGATATTCTTCGTTTTTGAGACCTTTTTCATTTTTTATACGAACATATTCAAGTAATTTAGTAACACCTTTGACTTGCGGAAAAGAACAAGGAACACCAACGATTAATATTTCTTTCCCAGTATTGCGAAGGTTGCCTTTGCAGTTAATTAATCTTTTTGTATCGAGCTTTTCTATATAATAGAAAGAATAATTGTGTTTAGAGTCATTTTTAAAGGCTTCTCTTACTGCTTTTGTGTCATTATTGGAAATGATTACAAACGCTTCAGAATCTAAAGCTTTATCACATTCTTCCTTTAATTCAATTAAATCTTCTAACGTAAATCCTTCTTTTTGATATTTAGTAAACCCATTGTTTTCTGTATAGTCATATGGAGGATCCACATAAATGATGTCGCCAACACCGGCTCTTCTCATTGCTAGTTTATAAGAGCCGTTCATTATGTTTTCTTCTGGAATTGCTTTTAGAAATCTAGATAGTTGTTCAATATTCTTTTTATCATAAAAACTTTTGGTTTTATTTCTTCCCATCGGAGTATTAAAATATCCTTCCGAATTAACCCTATACAAACCATTAAAACAAGTTTTATTCAAAAAAATCATTCTTGAAGCTATGTGCAAATCGTCGAATGAAGGATAGCCTTCTTCTTTGTCTTCGCTTCTAATTATTTTGTAATATTCTTCATCCCTTAGGGAAAACTCATAAAACATCACATCAAGCCTTTTCATTAATTCTTGTGGGTTGTTTCTTATAACGCGATATGCAGTGATTAGTTCTTTGTTTAAATCATTAATAATTGTTCTGCTATTTTTAAGTGTAATAAAAACGACTCCACCACCAACGAAAGGTTCGATAAACACATAATCCTTTTTATTGGTAGACGAAATACACCCGTTAATCTTTTCTAATATCAACGGGAGAATTTGTTTTTTTCCACCAGCCCACTTAACAAAAGGTTTCATTACGCCAATTTATGATCCACTTTCCTAATAAATTCTTTTAAATAATTAATTAAAGCTCTTTCGTCCATTAAATCAGTCTCGCTAATGTTAGCTAAAACAGATAAATGTACTTTAAGCTTCTCTACCATAGGTGTTGTTGGAGATTTATGCGTTTCTTCAGTCCATTCTCTAAATGCCTTAAAAATGGCTCTGGTTGTATTTTCTCCATCAACCAAGGTGTTGTATTTGATTCTAAATAATGCGGGGTTTTGAAATACGTATCTCGTTATTTCATATCTATCCACCAATGTATCATCGACTGTCATTTCAACATATCTATACAACTGTCCAACAACATTTCTAGCAACGGCACGATGGGTGCCATCATCAAAGAACAAAGTTGCAAAGACGTGAGTAACCTGGTCTGCCCCCATAACATTCATAAAATATTCATAACCAAATGTAAAAATAAAGCCAGTCAAAAATTTTTCATTGTAGATTGTTGCTGGGCCAATATTGTTTTCTTCAAACAATTCGTAAAGTGCGACTGCATTATCAAAGTCTCTAGTTGATGATTTTTTATCAAAAGGCTTGAATTCAAAATCAAAGCTATATTTTGAAGGAACGGTTGGTTCATCGCCATAAAACGATTTCAACCAATCTGTGCTATTTGGGAATTCGCGCATTTTTGCACAAAAATCCTCTTTATTTGCCTTAAACATTGTTATGGCATCATCGGTAAAATAACGTAAATTTTTCATATTATAACTTTGCCCTCTTTGCGGTTGTAAGCATATTCCCGACTGCATATCTATCAATAATTGTTTGAGCGGCCTCTAAAGGATGGATTGTTCCTTCTGTCGGATCAGCTCCATTGAATGCTCTTTCATAATTTTCAGATAAAACAATATACCAACGCTTATTAGCGTGTTTAACATTAAAGTCATTATTGATTACTTCTTCACCCTCAGGGACTTTCTCATTGATCATTTGCCTTAAAATATCTGCTATGGTTGGTATCACATAGAGGGTGTAAACAAATTCTCTTCCTTTATGACGAATTGATTCAAATTGTCTATATGTTCTTTTCGATAATTTGAAAACTATACAATCGCTTTCCGTTAAATCAATTGAATAAGGAGCGTCGTCTGGTTTCTTTAAGTCAAAAGTAAATTTAAATATTGATTTACTACTCCCTGATTTCATGTGAGTTATTGTTACAACTCTTTCATTGGATTCTCCAATCACATTATCGGCCTGAACAGTTGGTCTTTCATTAATCCAAGCATCAGATAAATCTACATTTTCAAGGGTAAAGTCATACTTGGCAACAAGGAAGGCTTTGACTTCTACATCGCCTTCAAATTGCATAGAATCATAAGACACTTCAATAGAGTTAAGTTCTTTTGGAACTTCAAATGTTTTGCTAAACCCCATTCGCCTACAAACAATTTTGACAGCGACCTCTATAGTTCCGTCCTTGATTGATTCAACCAATTCATCATTGTTAATTGAATAATCCGCTTGGAATTTAACCATTCCCTTTTCGCTTGTATAATGAAGATTGAGAATAAACTTTGTTTTTTTATAGTCTTTGGTATATTCAGCCAGAAATGGAAACGGATATGTTTTAAATCTTTTAATCTTCGGCATCGATGTTTACCTCCCAAATGTAATTTGAAGTTTCATCTAATTTAAGATGGATTCTATATTCAGTGTTTTTAACAATTTTTTCTAAAACAATTCTATTCTTCTCAATTGGCAAGGCTTTATCATCCATAAGAGCGGAAATGATTTTTGTTGTTTCGTTTTCGCCATCAACACCTGCTTTTAGAATTTCTATATGAGCGTCGGTTCCAGTCTTTTCTGGTTTAAAAACCAAATCAAATAAACCATCTTCTGGACAAATCGAAGGCATTCTGGCATTAACAGTTGCAATTCTTCTTCGTGCGATAACTAGAGTCTCGCCTTTTTCAGGATCATAATTATCAACTTTATCGCCTTCATGTATTTCACCACCGGTTCCTTTGTTATGACCTTCTGGATGGCTATATTCTTCGTCGCCTTCGCCTGTTTGACCAATATCCATAACATTTGCTTCGGCAGAACCATTATCATCAATGACATTGCCTTTCTTTTTCAAACGCTTTCTTCGAGGATTTTTAACATCATCGTTTTTCATGTCAAAAATAATTTCGTTAGTTGGTAAGCCAATTTCTTTCTTTTCCTCGACTGACATATCCAAAGATTCTTCTTCAGTATTCCAACCTTTAATATCAAAGTAGATTGCTTCTTCACTTCCTGTTGTGCCGAATTTTTGACACTCTGAGCTAATAAAGTTATCTAAAATGTAGAGGGCTTCTTCAATTTGCTTTTTGTCATATTCGGTTTCTTTATATCTTCCAACATACCAGTTAGAGTGAGTTGCATCTTCTATGCTTCTTAATCTTTTACAAATTTCTTCGCCTTCTACAAAAAGTACACCAGTATACCCAACCGATGAGTCCTTGGCTTCTTTTCTTATTTTCATTTTGGTTGGTAATCTGTATTCATAGACGTTATTTAGACCATCTAAATTATCTTGTAATAAGCAAAGTGTCATTTCAAAGCCAGATTTTTCGGTATATTTTATCTTCTTTGTGTTGGTTGATGTTAGAACGGTATAAATGGCTTCTGCATCTTTCTTTCCCCATCCCTTACCTGCTAAATATCTAGTAATGTTGCTTGAATTAATCTCTTGTTTAACTGTCGTTGTATCATACGAAATAACAACGCGCAAATCACCGTCAAGAATCGCAGGAAGGAATGAAATTAATGTTTCAATTGCAATAACATCATCCCAATATTCCTCGGCAGCAAAGAAAGGTAAATAAATATCTGTTCCATAACCCATTTCTTCTCTGCTAAATTCTGGATCTATTTCTAATAATTCATTTGTTGGAGTGTGATACTTGATTGACTTTTCATCATCGTTGACGCAGTATCCAATACCAAGAGTTGTATCCGGATTATAACTATCTTCTTCATCTAAAGTTAAAGACAACAGTCTAGCAACACCAATACTCGCCTTTTCTTCATCCTGAGTATCTTCGTTGAAAGAATAGGTTGAAACAAGCATTGTTTTTAACGAGGAATTAACAAAGATTGCTCTCTTGCCTTGTCCTTTAGAACCACCAGATTTTTCACCTTTTTGATTCTTTCCAACACCATGAATAAAAGCGTGCCATGCTGTATTTTTATTTGCTGGAGTAGAAGAACCCCAAAGACCAGTTGTGTTAAAATCAGAGATTCTTAGCCAAGCAATTTTCCCTGTCTTATTAGCATATCCGAGGGCAGTCATAAAATTCTTAACAGCTGTAATTTCCTTTGGACTAGCGTTTTTGGCTGCTGTTTTTTGAGAGTGCAATCTCATGATATAATCCACCATCGAATCCAATCCTGGGAAGTCTTCTGTTGGTGTTGTAAATAAATGAAATTCAACCACCGCTGGTGCATCATCTTTTCGCGCATCAAGTGAGTTTTGAATAATCTCTCTAGCTAAATTATTAATAGGATCGTTTGGAAATTGATCAGAATCCTCGCCACCAGTATCTTGCGTATGAAGAGACGGTGCAAAATGCCATATTTTACCCATTATAAAGTAAACCTCCTTGATGTTTTTTTGCTTTTCTTCTTATTAAATTTCTTCTTATTTTCTTCAACTGACTTTTGAATAGCATCAAAAATAGCTTTAACTTCTTTTTCGTCATATTCATAAAAAGAGGTATTAGAAAGATTGCCTATCAAATCAAGCATATCTAATACCTTCTCAGTTCTCGCCTCAGCTATTCTCTTAAAGTTCTTATGTTTGGTTGCCTTTTCCATATAAACAGACTATCACATTTCAAGCAATATTTAAGTAATATTTTTCGTATATTACCAATATTCAAACATTAATAATTTATTATTATTTATTGCATTTTTCTATTACCCTTTTGATTTCGCGATTTTTTCGCGTGCAAGCCCAGTCCGATGTCCATCTATATGATCTTAGAGATATTGACCGCCCCTATCAATTTCCGCTCATGAAAAATTCTGATTTTTGAAAATTTTGGCCTCGCGTATTTCGGAGGTCGGGCCCATCGGTACTATGCTCTATATACTTTGTATATAGTGGGAGGGGTAAAACGCTAAAAGGTTAGGTCACGTTAGGTCCCAGACCGCCACTACCGTAATAAAGAACTCTTATATATTTTGTCCTTATACGATTAGTGGATAGAAACCTAACAGCCCCTAACCCTGTTAATTTAGAAAGTCATCATCAGGAATAGCAAAGTCGTTCTCTGCACTAGTGAGTAGTCTAATGCCATGATAGAAAGTTTTGTTGTGTGGATGAGTGCTTATGAATCCAGCAGCTTCCATTGCTTTCTTAAAATCAGTGCTTGGTCGAGCATATTCATTTCTCTTCCATGCATAGGTACGATACTTTTCATAAAGCTCTCCAGCACCCACTTTAGCGGTTGGTTCTCTCTTACAGCATTCACTGATGAACTGTTGAAGCCAGTCATTGTCATTTTTATATTGTTTTTTGGCTTCTGAGACGACTTTTGGCTCATCGATGTGGAATTTATTGTCATAGACAATTTTCGCGCCTTCCA
>Ga0172377_10006077_pt1 | contig 12427 bp, 13 predicted proteins | sample Pumphouse3metaG_FD_119749 | JGI IMG/M metagenome (GOLD analysis project Ga0172377, IMG submission 119749) | Leachate microbial communities from a municipal landfill in Southern Ontario, Canada - Pumphouse #3 metaG | ecosystem: Engineered > Solid waste > Landfill > Unclassified | place: Canada... | reverse complement strand
CCCTTGATTGCTCCTTCCATCGTGATGGCCTCGGTGGTAAGGTCGACGGTAATTCTCTGTGCTTGATAGAGGTCCTTGTCCCAATCGATGATGGCATTTCCCTCAAGGTTGAGCATTTGTGATTCTCTATTGAATCGTAAGGAATCAGCCTTACAAGCCATTGCACCACTGTCTGTGTGTTTGAAGAGTTGGACCTGGACCTGTAATAGGACTACTCCATCATCAAGGGTGAACTCCAGGTGGAATGCAGATGCGATCACCTCGTTAATCTGGTCGTCCAGTTCGAGGTATCCATCAATGATGATCAACTCCTCTTGGCGGTCATAGTAGAGATTCTTGCTCTGCAAGGATATCCCACGCTCTTCGTCTTTGAGTGAAACAGATCCACTACAGGTTGCATAGCGGAATGACTCTCCTGTAAGGACGATGGTATCGGCTTCAAGACGAAGCGAACCGCTGGTAATGGTAGCCCCTTCTGAGAGGGTGATGGTCTCGAATCCCTGTTGCATATGCATGCTGGTCGAGCCCCCGGAGAAGGATATTGGCTCAGCAAGAAGGGAGACGAGAGAAGATACCAGTATTGCAAGAATGATTAGTGCTCGTTTCATTGGGATATCACTCCCTCCAACACTGTTTTAAAGGTAACGCTGAAGCTTGCCAATGTGGCAGTCATTCCCGTTCCCTGTACCTTCTTGTTATCCTCATAGAGTAGGGTGACGGGAGTATCTCCCTTGCTGAGGAGTGTTTCATCGTCCCCGATCCAGCTCAAGGCTTCTGCTTCAATGAGCAGATGCTCTGGATATTTTTCCAGAGAAATAGATCCGGAAAGTTCTGCATCGTAATATTCGGTGTCTACTTCTGCATAATCGGCATGTCCGCTGATGATCAGATTTCCTTCCTCATCAGTCTGAGAGAAGTGTAAACCCCGAATAATGGCCTTATGTGTCTGATCATAGAGGTCGATCTCATCGGCTATAACACTGATTGGGGGTTCATTGCCCCGGTCCAAGACATAGGTGGCGTTTCTCAAGGTGAGATCTGGCAAGGTAAAAGAGCGTGCCATTACCTCCTGCTCGGGTGAAAGGGAGCAGGAGAGAAACAGAAACGATGCAAGAACCATGCCAAGAAGCCTTTTTCTCATGTATTGAGTATAACCGTCGTTGCGCTTTTGAGCAATCTCATTCTTCCCTCTCTTCTGAGAGGACTGAAGCTACGACAGGAAGGTAGTGGTTCGCTTGTTTCTTGAAATAGAGCCAGACTCCCACGAATCCAAGGGCGATGCCCCCCAAAGCGATAAGGAAGGATGCCCCAATCCCCAGCCCTGCGGCAACAGCCAGGAAATATCCAATGGGAAAAAGCAGTAAGGGGGCAATGAGTGTGATCAAGGTTCCGGCAATCGTCCTTGATGGCTTGAGGTAGATTTCAACCTCCTGGCCTTCGTCTACGGGAAGCTTGTTCTCATTCCAGACTTCAAACTTTTTCCCCTTGGTATTACAGAATGCCGACCCTTTGCATCCGCTGCATGCTGAACTGGTGCAGACAACCTCGACCTTATCAGGAGAGATGTTTCTTGTTACGGTAACGACCTCATACATAGTTATATCCTTTCATTTTCTACCGGAACGCGGATAACCTCGATGGAGGTTGCCTTCTTCTCGTCTGAGATATCCACCATCACCCCAACCAGGGCTAGGTCATCCCAGCACTCTTGGCTGCGAACCGGTATCTGTACTATTTGTTTTTCAATTTCCGTGGCAGCATCGAAGCCTCCCACGCTTGTTTGGCTTCCACATCTCCCATTGTCGGTGATATAGGCTGTACCACCCCCTAGAATACGCCCATCGGCGCTGAGTACCTTGGTATGGGTCCCGATGACCGCAGCCGCCTTTCCATCCAGCATGAATCCCATTGAGAGTTTCTCTGCTGTTGGGGATGCATGGAACTGTACCAAGGGAATGGCCCCCTCTTCCTGAGCCTTGTCCACCAGGAGCTGGGCAAGGCTGAAGGCATTGGAGAGGTGGGTGCGGGGAAAGTCTGCATTCCCAAGGATATTTATCACGCATACCTTCTGTTCATTCACTGTAAGAAACCGGATACCCCTCCCGGGGTTTTGCTGTGGATAGTTTGCGGGTCTGAGTATGCTGGGATTCTTTGCAATGAACTCCACCATGTCCTTCTTGTAATAGATTTTCTCTCCACCGGTGATCACATCAATACCCAGCTTCAGCAACTGCATGCTGTGGGCTCGCCCAATACCGAAACCTCCGGTTGCCCCCTCTGCGTTGGCGATCACCAAATCGATGGACTTCTCTGATCTTAGCGGTCGCAAAGCTTCCTTGACACATTGAATCCCTGGTCTTCCTACTATCTCACCTAAAAAGAGTACGCGTATGCTCATGCACCTACAGTACCGAGTTTTTCCATCCAAAGGCAAGTGTGCATGGTATACTTGCCTTTGGAGGTGACCCGTGTATAGCCGATGGTTTTCAAAACTGGGAAAACGTGTAGTCCAGATACGTATGCAACAGATGCTCAAAAGCCGGGATGTCCAACAGGACTATGAACCGATGAATCTCAAGCTTCCTCCAAGTAAGGAGCCCTCGAAGGCCAAACAATTGCTTGCCATCCTGAATCTTGACGAAAAAATTACCTTGCTCAGTGGGCAGGATGAGTTCTGTATCCCGGGCATTGAGCGTGTTGGCTTGAAACCGGTATGGACCAGTGATGCAACACTAGGGCTTAGGGGATGGAATGCCCCAGTAACCGATTTTCCTGCATCCATTGCCATGGCAGCATCTTGGAACGAATCTCTGCTTACCCAGGTAGGGGAATGTATTGGATCAGAATGTCGTGCCTTGGGCATCGGTGTCTTGCTTGGCCCCGGGGTGAACCTGGCAAGGGTTCCCGTCGCTGGGAGAAACTTTGAATATTTTGGAGAGGACCCCCTGCTGGCTGGAAAGATGGCAGGGGCATATATCAAGGGAGTGCAAACCCACCCAGTCATTACAACGGTCAAGCATTTTGCCTGCAACAACAGTGAGTATGACAGGCATAAATCCAACTCTGTGGTTGATGAGAGGACGCTCAGGGAGCTCTATCTTCCTGCCTTCAAATGTGCATTGGATGCAGGATCCCTTGGTGTGATGACCAGCTATAACCAGGTCAATGGAATCTATGCAAGTGAGCACGCCTATCTCTTGGAGGGAATCCTGAGAGGAGAGTGGCAGTTCGATGGGCTAGTCATCAGCGACTGGAATTCCCTATACAGTACCGATGGTGTACTCTCTTCCGGTGTCGACCTGGAAATGCCTGGGGGAAAATACCTGAAGCGTGAAAAGGTAGTGGATGCCATCTCCAAGGGAGTGGTCACAGAGGAGGCAATCGACAGGAAGGTGCTTCATCTCTTCACTGCGTATGAGAGGGCAGGATTGTTCGACTGTCCGCTTGCCGATCCTGCTCTCAAGGTAGGAAATGACAAACATCGAGAGACTGCGTTACAAGTGGCACAAGAGGGTGTGGTGCTCCTGAAAAACAAGGATGCTGCACTTCCACTTGGTCCTTCCCTGAAACTCTGTATAGGTGGTGAAAACGCCTTCCGCGTGGCTCAAGGAGGAGGCTCTTCGATGATCCAGTGGGTAACGCCACCAAAGACATTTGCTTCCTTGATGGAAGACAAGGCGACCAGCTTGCCACGGCATTGGTATCGCAGTGCCTCATATCGGAGAAATGTCGCTTCCTCTGACGCGGTCATCCTGGTTGTTGGTTTCAACCACATTGAAGAGTCAGAGGCATACGATCGCCCTTGGGAGATGGACCGTGCAACGCTCCGTTCGATAGAGCATGCAACGAAACTGAATAAGAGAACCATTGTTGTTGTACAGAGTGGGGGAGCGCTCCATCTTACCGCGTTTGCTGACAAGGCCTCGGCAATTCTCTGGACTTCCTATTTGGGTTCAGCAACAGCAGAGGCTCTATACGATATTCTCTTTGGGAATGTCTCTCCATCAGCAAAGCTTCCTTTTTCCATTGCCTCCTCGCTCTTGGACTACCGCTCAATGCGTAACTATCCCAAGGATTATGCTGCATTCTCCCTTGCGAGAATACAGAAGGGACAGGGAGATCCCAATATTCGCCAGGTAAGCCCATCGGATTATACGGAGAACCTCATGGTAGGGTATCGCCAGTTTGACAGTGAAGGGCCCGATCCTCTGTACTGCTTCGGTCATGGGCTGAGTTACGCTGCCTTTTCCTATGATAATATGATGGTGGTTGAGCAGGAAGAAGGAAATTACTTAGTTTCTTTCTCTCTTGCCAATATATCTGATGTTTCTGGTGCAGAGGTTGTGCAGCTTTACATACATCCTTTGACTGCAAAGATCTATCGACCGAAGCAGGAGCTGAAGGGGTTCAAGAAGGTGTATCTCAATGCTGGAGAGACGGCAACGATTGAGTTCTCAGTCTCTCCAGAAGATTTCTCCCGGTGGGATATCGATACCTGGAGGTTCGTCAGTGATGACGGTCCCTATGAGATCAGGATTGGTTCGAGCAGTAGGGATATTCGATTGCATCAGGCAGTCAAATACAAGGAAAGGAAGCCATGATGACTTCCTTTCATGATGAGCCCGGCGCGATTCGAACGCACGGCCTTCTCCTCCGGAGGGAGACGCTCTATCCAGCTGAGCTACGAGCCCATTCATTCGTATCCTACGGCAGAGGAAAGGAACGTGTCAATAGCAGGTCTTGGAAATCGTATGACATGAGATGATATATTAGTATATTGTTTATATAAAAGGAATAATATAACATTTCCTGAAAGATGATTACGGTAATAGAAAAAGAATTATCATTACTCTTGACATGGGTTACTTGCCTTATTACACTTTCTGTATGATGAAACGAAATCGGATGAAACGCCGTCTAAAGTTCATTCTTCCCATCCTGTTTTTCCTTCTTTTGGAAGGGGCAGTCCTTACTGCAGCCTCGCTTCCTTTTACCAGTGTCAGGGTGGAAGGCAGAATGCCGGTTACCGAGATTTTTCGTGTTGAACAGAATGATGCAGCCTTGGATTTCAATCTTTCTGCCAGCAGGAACAGTATCATCAGGGTTGGCTCGTATACATTGGTATCGAATAACACCATCAGCAAATTTCGCTTGGCCATCCGCCCTGGTGAAGACGGGAACCAGGAACGTTTTGCATTCACCTTGGATGAGGGGGAACCCTTGCCCCAGGGGCAGGCGTCAGAGATACCCTTTACCGTACGGGTATCGAGCAATATCTCACGCGCCGTCAGTGTAGCTGGTCAGCAAGCAATGGAGAAGGATTTGGGTGTACGGGGAGCCTACGGCAACAACGATGCAATCCTCTATGAAACAGGGGATATTCTTGCTGAGATTCCTGACTTCGATCCCGACCTCTACGCAACTGGATGGTACTCAGCAGCTATTCAGCTGAGTATTGAAGTAATCTAGAAAAGATCATCGTCGAAGAACGCGTCCTCTTCACTCTCTTCCTCATGGAATTGGAGCCTCAGGAGGTCTTGAAGCCACTTGTGGTCATCACCTTCCATATCCACACCATCACCACTGCATGCATGTTCCTCAGATAGCCAAGCATCCAATGCAAGTAGTGCTTCTTTTGAGGAAAAACAAGGTCTGCTATCGCTACTGGGTATGGTAAGAGCTCCTGTCAGCAACTGATACGGACAGGTTGCGCAAGAAGCGGATAACTGACAGAAACGCATTGCTTCTGTGTACCATTCTCGATTGTTCATGCACACAGCATACTCCATGGTTCTCTGTTTTACCACAGTTTCTTCATTCCCCAACGAAGCGAGAGTATCGGAAGCCATGGTTCCATTACCGAGCGAGTGCTGGGAAAGCGAGGTGAGATACCCCGCCCCTTGGGCCAGGGCTATTGGTACCTTCCATTTGACTGTCATTGGCAGAGAAGATAGAATGAAACCATCTGAGTACAGATTTGAGGAGAGAGAGCATGAAACCAACACTTTTGGTAATGGCAGCTGGTATGGGAAGTCGCTATGGCGGCATCAAGCAGATTGACAGCGTAGGAAACCATGGAGAGACGTTGTTGGATTATGGTGTCTATGATGCACACCGCAGTGGCTTTGAGAAAGTTGTCTTTATCATCCGTAAGGATATTGAGAAAGATTTCCGGGAACGCTTGTTCGACCGGATTGCAAACAATATGGATGCAACCTATGTTTTCCAGAGCCAGGATGCACTCCTCTCTGAGGAACAGAAGCGACTTGCTGTAAACAGGAAAAAGCCGTGGGGAACGATTCATGCAGTTCTCTGTGCAGAGAATACGGTAAAGGAGCCCTTTGCTGTCATCAATGCAGATGACTACTATGGCAGGGAGTCCTTTGCTATCCTGGCAGAGCACCTTTCCAACCTGGAACCAGGAAGTAAAGAACATGCAATGGTTGGGTATGTCCTCGACCATACGATGAGTAAGAGTGGGACAGTCAGCCGTGCTATCTGCAATGTTGAGGATGGCTATCTTGCAAGCATGGAAGAGCATACCAAGATTGGATATGAAGGGGATAAGGTGGTCAGCCACCAGAGTTCCGGTGATATCGTGCTTACCGGTAAGGAATGGGTTTCCATGAATTTCTTTGGTTTCTCACCCACGGCCTTTGAAAGCTTCAACAGCTACTGGGATGCTTTCATCAAGGACCATATCACCAGTGAAAAGACTGAGTGTTATCTACCCAATGGTGCCAGCAATATTGTAACAACCGGGGAAGGGAAGATGCGCTTCTATACCACCCAGGAGAGCTGGTTCGGTATGACATACAGTGAGGATAAGGATATTGTGAAGAATGAGCTTGCCAAGAAGGTATCTTCGGGGTATTACCCAGACAAGCTCTGGAAACTCTAGGCTAGGGGCGTTTAACTCGTCTTCTCTTTTGGGTGACGTCTGATGAACCCGCCCAAGCAGCTTCCTCGATGGGGGTGAATCCCTCACCGAGGACCTTGTATGCTTCCTGTACAACCATGAATGCCTGACTATCGGCTCGGTGTACTATATTGGTAAGCTCTCCGACCTTGTTGTTTGATACAACCGTCATGATGACCGGTCGGTCAAAGCCCGTGAACATTCCCTGCCCGTTGAGTATGGTTCCTCCATGCCCCAGTTCCTTGAGAATCTCTTCTTGGATGACCTGTCTCTTTTCACTGATAATGAAGACCGTCTTGGCCGATCTGGTACCAAAGGACAATACCACCTTGTCGACTGTTACTCCTACAATATAGACCGTCATAGTTGCATACAATGCCATCTCGAGTGAGAAAATGAAGGCACTGGAAGCAATGATGATTGCATCAACCAGAAAGAGTGCAGTTCCCATGGAGAGGGGGGTGAATCGTGCAACAATCTGGGCGAGGATGTCTGTCCCCCCGGTGTTTGCTCCACTTCGCAGTACCAGTCCAACCCCCAAACCCATCAGCACACCGGCTGAGATAGCCGAGAGTAAAACCGAGAGATCCTTTGAATAGTCAAGCAGTCCGTCATAGCCAACCCATGCATTGATCAGGGAGGTGAAGAGTGAGAGGAGGACGGTCCCCAGCAGCGATTTCATCCCATATTGTTTGCCAAAAATGGCAACTCCGAGCAAGAAAAGAGGGACTGAGAGAACCAAAATAGAGAGACCGGTATCGAATCGAAGGGTGTGATAGATGATGATTGCGATACCGCTTACTCCACCGCTTGCAATTCTTGCAGGGGAAGAGAAAAGGGCAACCCCAGCGGCCGTAAGAAAGGATCCGAGTATAATATAGAAGAGTTCAAGTAGATGGTAATTTCGTTTGGTCATGTGTGTAGCATAGCTTAATTGGTAGCGTTTTACTACCATTCAGGGTGAGAGTTTATCACTCAGTTTTGGTTTCCAGCCTTCGAGTTTGTCGAGCAACGAATCAATGTCTTGGTCGACGATCAATGCATCCAGATGATCTTGTTTGAGAAACCCTTGTTTTACGCTGTAGGAGAGAAAATCCAAAAGTTTATCATAGAATCCTGCAAGATTGAGAATGGCCACAGGCTTCTGGTGGTACCCGAGTTGCAGCCAGGTAAAGATTTCCAGGATTTCCTCCAGAGTGCCGATTCCTCCTGGAAGTGCAATAAATGCATCTGCAAGTGAATACATCTTGGCTTTTCTCTCATGCATTGTGGGAACGATGATCAGCTCGTTTTCAACAGTGTGAAGCCGAACGTCTTTTCTATTCAGTGCTTCAGGGAGGACTCCAATGACATTCCCACCACGTTCATAGAGACTTTGGGCAACGATACCCATCAGCCCACGATTTCCGCCACCATACACCAATGAGAGGTGTTTCTTTGCCATAGCGGCACCCAATTCTTCTGCCCCTTCCGCTAAACGGGGGTTTGATCCGGTGCTGCTTCCGCAAAATACTGCCAGTGTTTGTAGTTTCTTCATAGAGTGGAAGGGTACAGAATATGTCATATCTATGGCAAGATGGTGAATAAGTAGGGTTACCAATTGTCCATTTGCTTGTTATAATTACTACAGAAGTGTATGATACCAATAGTAGGTTTTGGAATATGATTGCTGTGGCCCCCAAGGAGTCGCAGAGAGGAGTTTCATTGATATGAAAAGGAAATTCATTACTGTATTAGCTGTATTGATACTTTTACCGGCATTCTTGTTTGCCGTTCCTGTAGTAGTAACCTGGGAATGGTTGCTGGAAGACCCCTTGGTAACAACCTTCCGCTACCAAGTTGATGGGGAGGAAGAGGATAACTGGACTGTAGTCGACTCTTCTGTCACCAGCTACACCGAGCGTGGGCTTGACGGGACGGTAGACCATGCTCTCTATCTCCAGCAATCGTATGATGGGGTACATTTTAGTGGAAGTGCAATCTCGGTGGCAGAAGCGATGTTCCCACCCGAAGAAGAAGTTCCCGTGGTGGCCAGTGAACCTGTTCCTGCAGTCGAGGAAATGGTTGCAGAAGAGCCAGCTCCCGTAGCTGAGGAAGTAGTAGCTGAAGAACCAGCAGAAGAAGTGGTTCCTGTAGCTGAGGAAGTGGTCGCTGAAGAGCCAGCAGAGGAAGTGGTTCCTGTTGCTGAGGAAGTAGTCGCTGAAGAGCCAGCAGAAGAAGTGGTTCCTGTAGCTGAAGAAGTGGTCGCTGAAGAGCCAGCAGAGGAAGTGGTTCCTGTAGCTGAAGAAGTGGTCGCTGAAGAGCCGGTTCCTGTAACAGAGGAAGTGGTAGCTGAAGAACCAGCAGAAGAAGCTGTTCCTGTAGCTGAAGAGCCTGTAGAAGAGAAGAAGGAAGTGGAAAGCCGATCACGTACAACCCTTACCATGGGTGGCACCTTCAACTTCCAGAGCCCTGCACTCAGCAGATCCAGTACCGACGACTATCATAGGTTCAATCTGCAAGCTGAACTTGGATTGCATATGGAGAACCTGGTGACCTTCAATGACTCACTTGGCTTGGGTGTTGACCTTGGTCTTGCTTATTCTCCGTACCTCATCAATAGTTGGAGAGATGTATTTAACGATGTAATCGCTTTCGATATTGGACCTGCATTTGCCAACTTCTATCAGGCAGGTACCATATCCGTTGCTCCGATGCTGAACATCAGCATGGGTAAGACTGATTTCGATATCGGCCTTGGTGGTTTCCTCACCTGGGGACCTGACTTGGCAACCGATAGTGGGGATCAACTCCTCTACGGTGCCTTCGCGAAGGCTGCGTTGGAGTACCACTTCAACAAGACCTTCAGCATGGGAGCAAGCGCCAAGTACGGCCTAATTCTCAGCGAGGGAACCAGCAGCATGCCACAATTTGCTGAGGGTACTGTCTATATGGGCTTCTCCTTCTAGGGAGAGACACAAATTCCTGGATAAAGAGCCCAGCAATGGGCTCTTTTCTTACACCTGTGCCTTGACCTCTCTTCTTTGGTATGGATATCATAGACCGAGACGGGTACGTCCCCTTCATGATACTATTGCACTGGATTACCTAAGGTCCGGTGCGATAAAAGGATGGTTAGTGTTTTTATGAAATCAGGCCGTGTGCAAGCATGCATCGACTACATCAGGTTCAACCACGAGGCGGAAGGATATGAATTCTCCGAGGAAGAGGAACAAAGTGCACGTTCCATCCTGGAGGAAGAGTCTACAGCAGATGAATTGATCCAGCGGTATATTGAGGAACACGGACTTGCAATGCAGTACACCAAAACCTCAGATGAGCTCTCTGTCTATCCCGATACCTCTACCTTGGTTAACTTTTTTTCGATCAAGGAACGATCAAAACTGAGAAAAGTGGAGGCATCCCTGGCCAACTTACGTACCGCAGAGATGCTTACTGAGTCGGTAGACAATACCTATGATTTCGAATATCTGAAAACCATTCATGGAAGAATGTTCAGTGACGTCTATCCCTCAGCCGGCCAGATTCGAACCACCGTTGCTGCAAAGAGAACCGTTTTCTGCCATCCTACATTTATCGAGAGCGCTGCAGAGGATATTTTCAGCCGTCTCAGGAAAGAACACTACCTCAAAGGATTGGATCGGGAGATCTTTATCAACGACCTCGCTTTCTTTATGGGAGAAATTGAGGCCCTTCACCCGTTCAGAGATGGAAATGGAAGGGCAGCTCGACTGTTCTTCTACCAGCTATCGGTACATGCGGGTTTTGACATCGACTGGTCGATGGTCGACCCGGACCGATTGCTAGAAGCTGATATCAGCGCGATTGACGGGGATTACCAACTGTTGATCGATGTGCTGGAAGAAGTGGTATTGTAAGAGATTGGGACGGGTTTTCCGTCCCTTTGCTTTTATTGGGAGATATTTTCATGACCAAAATAGCTTTTTTTGATACCAAGCCCTATGACAAGGTTTGGTTTGATCATTTCTCAGGTGATTATCAGGTGGAAATCACCTATTTTGAATCGAAGCTCAACCATAAGACAGCTCCACTCGCCCTTGGGTATGAGGTGGTCTGTGCTTTTGTGAACGATACCATTGATGAACAAGTGATCGATGATTTGTATCAAGGTGGTGTTCGTCTCCTTGCCATGCGTTGTGCAGGATACAACAACATTGATTTCAAGGCATCCTTCGGCAAGATTCATATTGTCAGGGTACCTGCATACTCACCCTATGCTGTTGCAGAGCATGCAATGGCACTTCTGCTGAGCTTGGTGAGGCAGACACACCACAGTTATGTGAGAACCCGTGAGTTCAATTTCAGTCTCAATGGTTTGGTTGGTTTTGACCTCCATGGAAAGACCATCGGGGTTGTAGGGACTGGTAAGATTGGACGGGTATTCATCGACATCTGCAAAGGGTTCGGGATGCGGGTCCTTGCCTATGATCCCTATCCCAATGATTCGATTTCTGTTGACTACTGCAGTTTTGAGGAGCTTTGCAGTGAGAGTGACATCATAAGCCTCCATTGTCCCCTGACCGAGGATTCCTTCCATCTGGTAGGTCGGGAGAGTATCGCCAAGATGAAAGACGGGGTTGTATTGATCAACACCTCTCGTGGTGCCTTGGTTGACAGCCTGGCACTCTTGGAAGGCATTCGGAGCAAGAAGATTGGAGGAGCCGCACTGGATGTGTACGAGGAGGAGGCTGAACTATTCTATGAGGATAGAAGCACCACCATCCTTGATGATGACATCCTTATGCTCCTGATCTCGATGCCCAATGTACTGGTCACCAGTCATCAGGCGTTCCTTACCAAGGAAGCTCTCCAGAATATAGCACTCACGACGCTCAAGAGCATTGAAAGCTATGCGAAGGGAGATGTGATGGAGCATGAGATCTGTTATCAGTGCGATACCTGCAACAAGGTTACTGGGCAACGCTGTTTCTGATGCTCTGTTCAGCCCACTGCCTGTCTATACGTGAGAAGTATCCTTTCTGGAGAGGGAAGGATACTGCATTCACGTGGAGCTGACTATACAGACCAAACTCACAACTGATGGATCCCTCGAGGGATCCATCCTTGTTGAGAACCGTGAAGTACAACGTATCCCCCTCTTTTTCCTGTTCCGTGAAGAAGAGCTGGTATTCTGTTTCCTGTAGCTGGAGGGAGAGGTAGAGCTTGCATAGTTCTACAGTGCGGTCATCCAGGCCTTGCTCCCAGATCAGGAGTTTCTCTTTCAGGGCGGCTGTTGAACTAACCAGTCTTAGTGTGTAGGAGTCGAGGCCCTCCCGTCCTGTTACCTTCCCATCCACCTGCTTGTGCTCGGTGTTTGGAATGAGCATCATTGCCCATTTTGTAGTTTCATCTACCACCAGTAGTTCATGCAGTACCGTGTACTGTCTCTTGCAAGCAGGACAGGTGACACTGAAGAGGCTATCGGTAAGGATGCCCAATCTCTGCTTTGGTTGTTTTTGGAGGTCTATGAACGGGGTAAGGGTATGG
>Ga0172377_10006076_pt1 | contig 12427 bp, 12 predicted proteins | sample Pumphouse3metaG_FD_119749 | JGI IMG/M metagenome (GOLD analysis project Ga0172377, IMG submission 119749) | Leachate microbial communities from a municipal landfill in Southern Ontario, Canada - Pumphouse #3 metaG | ecosystem: Engineered > Solid waste > Landfill > Unclassified | place: Canada... | reverse complement strand
TAAAGGTTAAAACGAGAGAATTTATTAATTTGGGCGATAGTGATGATGCTGAGTTAATTTATCCCTACTCCGATAATAAGTATAATCTTTATGAGTCGTTGTTAAATGATTTTTCGATACTATATAATAAAGAGATAGATAAGTCTTATCATTTTGATTTAAGGAATTACCTTTTACTTGGAGATAAAGGTTTTGATGATTATAACAGATTAAAATCTGAAAATATAATTGTTGATAAAAAAGAAATTTCGTTATTAAAAGATGCCGGCTATTTTATTATTAATCAGTCTAATGTACATTTACTTTTTGATGTTGGTAAAATAGGTTTGCCACCTGTTATGTGTCACGGACATTCAGATATACTTGGTTTTGTATTGTATTATAAAGGATTGCCTTTTATTGTTGATAGCGGAACTTTTCAATATAATAACAGATATAAAAAATTCAGGGAATACTTTAGAGGGGTTGCTGCTCATAATACCATTTCTGTTAACAAGAGTGATCAGACTGTTAAAGGAAACGGTATGTTCTGGATGTCAAATCCTGATGTTAAAATTATTGATTATAATTTATGTAAAGAGAGTCCTTTATGCATAGCTATGCATAATGGCTATTGTAATAAAAGGGGAAATATTATACATAAAAGAAAGGTTGCTTTTTGCCATAAAGAAAATATTATTACAATAAATGATTCTTTATTTAAAGACGATGATTCTAAAATGGATAATGATAAGAAGGGTATAAAAGATGCTGATAATTCTTTTGATTGTACATTTTATTTGAATTTCCACCCTGATGTTAAAATAGAATTAAAGAAAGATTATATTTTTGCAGAGAATAACGGCTTTAAGATAAAGATTGAAAACAAATTGTTTAGCAAGTCTGCTAAATTTTATTTTGGTGACAAAGAGAACATTCATGGATGGTTTGCTCCATCTTATGATAAAATCATTCCCACTCATTCTCTTGTTTGTGAAATGAAAGGTGTTACTAAAAAGGAACTTGTAACTAAAATATACTTAAATTAAAGACTATGTGTGGTATCCTTGGAAGTATAGATTTCCCTTTAGATAACCGTTTGCTTGATTTAATAAAGCACCGGGGACCTGATCGTCAGTCTTTTTTTGAGGATAATACAGAGAATCATAAGGTTTCGTTTGCTCATGCAAGACTTTCTATTATTGATTTAAGCGATGCAGGCAATCAACCTATGATGAGTGAGGATAGGAATTATTATATTATTTTTAACGGTGAAATTTATAATCATCTTCAGCTTAGAGATAGTCTGAAATTTAAAAATTTCAGGGGACATTCTGATACTGAAACTATTCTTTATTATTTATGTGAGAATGGTATTGAATCGGTTAAGGATTTTAACGGTATTTTTGCGTTTGCTTTTTATGATAAAAGAAAAAAGACTGTATTTCTCGCCAGAGACAGATATGGTGTGAAGCCTTTGTATTTTTATCAGGATTCTAAAAAATTTATTTTTTCTTCGGAAATAAGACCAATAAAAAGAGTTGTTAATTCTTCTATTGATACTGATTCTTTAAATTTATTGCTCAATTTAAGATATTGTCCTTCTCCCTCTACTTTGTATAAGGGTATATATAAAATTCGTCCGGGACATTATGCCAGGATTGATTTAAATAAAGATAATCTGCATATTTCATCCTCCCCTTATATTCAGCCTTACGGAGAGAAACTTGATATTGGGTTTGAGGATGCTGTAAAACGATATAGCGAGCTATTTGAGGATGCTGTAAAAAAGCAGCTGATGTCGGATGTAGAGATTGGAATTTTACTTAGCGGCGGAATAGATTCTGCTCTGGTTGCAAATATTGCTTCAAAAAATCTTCCTTATAAACCTAAGGCTTTTACGGTGGGCTTTGATTCGTCGTATTCGGTAAATGAATTGGAACTCGCTCACAAGACTGCCAATTATTTCGGGCTTGAGCATAAAATTGTGAAGATTAATTCTAATGATTTTTTTGATATTTTTCATAAATGCTCTGGGATTGTGGAAGAGCCTCTGGCTACAACTTCTTTTATCCCGATGTATTATCTCTCAAAGCTTTCATCTAAGGATGTAAAGGTGGTTTTAACCGGACAGGGTGCTGATGAATCTTTGGGCGGTTATACGAGATATCAGTGTGAATTGTATAAAGAAAAATATCCTGATTTACTTTTAAAAATTGTTTCGGGACTAATTAATATCTCGGGGACTAAAAAAACTAAACTAAGGGTAGCATCAAATGCTTTTTCTTCAAATAACGAGATTAAAAGGTTTATTAATCTTTACAGTAATTTTACACCTAAAGAGGTAACAAAGCTTACAGGCTTGTCTGATATTCCTTCTGCAAAGTATATTAATTATTTCTATAACCTCCTTAATTGTAAATCGATGCATAGTTCTGCAGAGAAGATGATGGCTATGGATTTACATATGAATCTATCTGATGATTTATTGATGTATACGGATAAGATTACTATGAATTTTTCGATGGAATGCAGAACTCCTTTATTGGATCTTCCTTTAGTTGATTTTGTTATGCGTCTTCCCCAATCATATAAGATTAAAATTGGACAGACAAAAATCATACACAAGCAGTATGCTAAAAAAGTTTTGCCTCAATCTATAATAGACAGACCTAAATATGGTTTTCAGTCGCCCACTGATATATGGTTTAGAAAGGATATGGGCAGAATAAGGGATGTCTTACTTTGTTCGGATAATACGTTATTAAAGTATCTTGATAAAAAAGAGATTGAGAATATATTAAATTTACACAATAAAGGTTTTAATAAAGAAAAACAGATTTTTCTTCTATTAAGTCTTAGTGACTGGTGTAATTCGATGAATGAATAAAAACTATATTATGGATTTTGTCTATATAAATGATGTAAAAACATATTTCGGACCTAAAAAAGATGAACTAATTGATCTCGCCTTAAATGAAAAAAAAGCTTTGATTGCCGTTACTTCTGAAAAATTATTCCACGCCAATAAACAGATACGTGAGATTATAAATAATAATATTGGATATCCTGATGGTATGGGTGCTGTATGAGCAATGGAAAGAAATGGATATAAAGATGTAGTGAAAATCCGTGGCTGTGAATTGTGGCTGGATATTGTAAAAAAACTTTATAAAGAGAGTAGCTTTTATTTTATTGGCTCTACACAGGAAATCATTGAAAAAACTGTCACTAAATTAAAAAAAGAATTTGAAGGCATTAATATAGTAAATTTCAGAAATGGCTTTTTTAAAGATGAACAGGAGAAAAAGGCTTTAATGGATGATATTATTTTAAAAAAGCCCGATATTGTTTTTGTTGCCATGGGTTCTCCAAAACAGGAGTTTTTTATAAGTGAAATGCAAAAGGTATACAAGGCCTTGTACCAGGGTCTGGGTGGTAGCTTTGATATGTATACTGGAAATGTTAAATCTGTTCCTGAATGGTGGAGCAGAATATCTAAAATTGAAGGATTATACAGAGCTTTTGCAGATTTCAATAATAAGAAACGATGGAAAAGAGAATGGGTTTGTTTTAAGTTTCTCACAAGAATATGGATAAATAGGATTAACGGGGAAAAATTGCTTAAAACAAAAGATGAAAAAAATAAAATAAAATGAAAATTTGGATTGATTTAACTAACTCACCTCATATAAACTTTTTTAAACCTTTTATTAAAACATGGGAGGCTGATGGACATAAAGTTTTTATTACGTGTAGAAATTTAGCTAATACCATAGAGCTTATTGAACAAAATAAATGGGATTATGCGGAAATAGGCGGACATGCAGGTAAAAATTTTATTAGAAAAATATTATACTTCCCTATAAGAATTTTTTTACTTTACAAATATTTATTAAAATTAAAACCTGATATTGGAATTTCTCATAGTTCTTTTTATTCTCCTCTTGTTTCTTCTTTATTGAGAATTCCATCTATTTATATTAATGATAATGAATATGCAAAAGGTAATTATTTAGCTTTTAAATTTTCTACTGTAAATTATATGCCTGAATTTTTAAAACGTAAATCTTCTGAATTAAATTGGGATAAAAAATATAATATGAGTTTTTATCCCGGGATTAAAGAAGGTATTTATTTATCAAAATTATCATTAGAAAAAAAAATACCCAAAACTCCTGATAAAAAATATAATGTGTATATCAGGCCTGAACCCTGGACTGCTGAATATTATAATGGGAAAAAATTCTTTTTTGATAAATTATTACATAAACTCAGTAAAAAATATAATGTTTTTCTTCTCCCAAGAGGAAAAGATCAGGCATTGCATTATAATAATAAGATCTTCAATGATATTAATGTAAAGAATAATACTATAGAATTAATTGATATTTACAATGATTGCGATTTGTTTATTGGTGCCGGAGGTACAATGACAAGAGAAATTGCTTTTTTAGGTATCCCCACAATCTCAATATATCAGGATGATTTATTAGAGGTGGACAAATTTTTAATTAATAATAATTATATGTATCATTTTACTGATTTAAATATAAATGATGTGGATAATATATTGTTATCAAATAATCACAGAACTACTGACACTTTAAATATTAAAGGGAATAAGGCTTTTGACATTATAAAAAACTCAATAACTAAATATGGAAAAAATTAAACTCGGTATTATAGGTATGGGAAGAATGGGGATAACTCATTATTCAATTATCAATAATAATCCCAATATTAAAATTGTATCTGTTGCCGATACATCAAAAATTATAATAAATTTGATGACAAAATATATTGATAATCTTGAAGTTTATAAAGATTATAATGATCTCATTGACAAAAGCAATTTAGATGCTCTTTTAGTTTGTACTCCTACTAATTTACATTTTCCGATAATTAAGAAGGCTGTAACAAAAAATCTACATGTTTTTGCAGAGAAACCTTTTACAACTAAATATGATGAAGCTAAAGAATTAGCTGATATATATAATAAAAAAGGATTGATTAATCAGGTTGGCTATGTAAACAGATATAATGATTGTTTTATAAAAGCTAAACAACTTATTGATGATGGTGTTCTCGGTGAAATAATCAGATTTAAATCTGAAATGTTTAGCAGAACTATTACTAAATGTAACGAAGGTTCGGGCTGGAGAGCAAAACGAGAGAATGGTGGCGGTGTTATTTTTGAAATGGCTTCTCATGCTATTGATCTTGTTAATTATCTGGTGGGTATTCCTGATAAAATTATTGGAACCAGTATGAATCAGATTTTTTCGAAAAATGTTGAAGATGCAGTTTCTTCTACTTTTTTATATAAAGATGGGAAATCAGGTACAATTTATATTAACTGGAGTGATGAGAGTTATCGTAAACCTACTAATAAACTGGAAGTTTTTGGCTCTGAAGGTAAATTACTTGTCGATCAGCATAGCATAAAGATTTATCTTAAGAAAGAAAATAAGAAAGAAGGCTTACGTATGGGATGGAATACGCTTTATATAACTGATATTTTTAAAAATGTACCTTTCTATGTAAGGGGTAATGAGTTTACCCGGCAATTATTCTCTTTTGCAGACTGTATAAAAGAAAATTCAAATGAATCAAATTTATGCACATTTAACGATGGTGTTGCAGTATTGGATATTATTGATAAAATGTTTGATGATTACAAAAAAAACGGGAGAATATAATTATGCAAAAAATAGATAAAATAATTTTGGGAGATAACCAGTTTTTTGGTATTAATCATATGTCTCAGGAAAAAGCTCAAACTCTGGCTGAAAAATTTTATAATATTGAGAATATTTTTAAAATTTATGATGATGCATTTGAGAGTGGCGTAAATGCAGTTATGTTAAACAGTAATGACAGAGCAACAGATATAACTGCTTATTTTAAGGAGAATAAAGCTAAATATGGTAATATCAATTGGTATCCCTCTATTCCCTATCCTTATAAATATGCAAATCTGATAGCTGAAGAAGGTATATTCCCTGCAATTAATGAAATCCTTTTTAAAAACAATTCTGTTGGTGGTATGATGAATATGGTACTTAAAGGGAGTTCTGCTATACTTCAAAACGATGCTATTAAACTTATGAATATGCTTATTGATGTTGAAATGAGAATGTTTAAAGGGTTAAATATAAAGGTTGTTTTCCTTCAAAATATTATTACTGATTTGATGTTGGGATATGGAGTAAAGGATGTATTTTATGAATATTGTCAACATATAAGAAAAAAATATAATGCAATACCGGGATTAATTACCGAGAATATGCCGTATCTTAAAGCAAAACTCTCTGATTGGGGAATAACGGATGTTGTTATATGCTCTTCTTTTAATAAGATTGGTTATTTAATGTCACCGAATATTGAATCTTATATTGAAGCTATTAAAAATAATGATCCTGAGAAATATCAGTTAATGGTTATGTCAACAATGGCTTCAGGAGCTGTCCCCGCAAAACAGGCTTACGAATTTGTTAATAAACAAAATATACAATCTGTGGTCTTTGGTGCTTCTTCGAAGGCACATATTCAGGAAACTGTTAATTTGATTAAAATATAATTAATAAGCAGCATTACAGGTACCAGTGATTTATTTATGTATGAAAAAGAATATTATTTTTTTATTTTCAACGATTCTCTTATGCTTATCCTGTATATCAGTTGCTACAATGTCTTCGGCACAAACGCCTTCATTGTGGAAACCTTCTCCGTGGTATTTAGGAATAAAGGGAGGCGTTCCTTTTGGTGTAAGTACCTTTAGCAGTTTTGGGAAAGACAAAACGAGATTAGGCTGGACCGGAGGTGTTTATGGTGGATATAACATCAATCCAATATTTTCAGTTGAGGCATTCTATTCTACAGGCGAAATATCCGGCATGAGTGTTCAGGATGATTTTGGATACTATCTTAGTAAAGATGGTGAATTCAGTTTTAATGATTATAACGGAAGCAGCTATAACGATATATACAGCACTGCCTCCATGCAACGTTACGGACTTCAATGGAATATGGACATCATACAGCTTTTGTATCTGGATGATGAAATTAACTTTAAACTGGTGTTATCACCGTCAGTGAGTGCTGTATCTACAAGAGCTACAATAAAAGATATAGAAGACGATAATGTAGTTCTTGAGGGTAAAAACAACCTCAATCCTGCTGTTGGCAGCGATTTGTCTTTGGGTTACAAACTTGGCAAACATTTAAACGCACAGGTTTACACCAGTTTTTCATGGGTTTTTGGAAATCGCATTGATGGTATGCCACAACATTTGTATGATAATAATTTTATAACGGAATTAGGCATTAAATGTGCCTGGACGTTTGGGAAAAAAATAAAAAGTTCTAATGTAATCAGTTTACCTGATGAATATAAAAATCCGTCAATAAATTATAATACTGACAGGATAAAAAAAATTGAACCACCTGCTTTTAAAACTAATGTTACTAAAAAAAAGACAGATTAAAATTTAAATATATATGAATATTATAGAAACTTCTATTCCGGGTGTTGTTATTATTGAACCACGAATTTTTAATGATGACCGTGGTTATTTTTACGAATCATTTTCGCAGCGTGAATTTGAAAAAATGATTTGCAAAACGACTTTCATTCAGGATAATGAATCAAAATCTTCTTACGGAGTATTGAGAGGTTTGCATTTTCAGAAGGGTAAATATTCTCAGAGTAAATTGGTTAGTTGCGTTAAGGGACAGGTATTGGATGTGGCTGTTGATATTAGAAAAGGCTCTCCTTATTTCGGAAAATGGGTTTCGTGTCTGTTATCGGATGAGAATCACAGACGCTTTTTTATTCCACGTGGTTTTGCCCATGGTTTTTCAGTGCTTAGTGATGTTGCTGTTTTTCAGTACAAATGCGACAATTATTATACTCCCGATAATGAAGGTGCTATTTTGTGGAATGATCCTTCTTTAAATATTAACTGGCAGATTCCTGAGGATAAAATTATTCTTTCGGGAAAAGACCTGAAGCATCCTTTGTTAAAGGATTGTGATTGTCTTTTTGATTATAATGTTGATTTATATAAATAAAAAACAAGGCACAAACTATGAAGCTTGCGCCAAATAGAAAGAAAAAGGCACAAGCGAAAACGCTTGCGGCAAAAATTATGAAAAACCTGATATAAGCGATACGCTTGTATCATATATAAAAATTAAAAAATGAATATTCTTATCACAGGAGCTAACGGACAGCTGGGAAATGAAATGAGAAAAATTTCTATAAAGTCTGTTTCAGATTCATATCTTTTTACTGATGTTACAGAACTGGATATTACCAAACCTGATGATATCCGCAGAATGATGAAGGAAAAACAAATTTCTGTTGTAGTTAACTGTGCCGCATATACTAATGTGGATAAGGCTGAAGATAATGAAAAAATAGCGGATATTTTAAATCATAAAGCGGCTGAAAATCTTGCCATAGCCTGTAAAGAGCAGGATGCTCTGCTTATTCATATTTCTACTGATTATGTTTTTGGTGGCCTTAAAAACACTCCTATTTCTGAAGATGAACCGGTTAATCCGCTTGGAGTTTATGGCAAAACTAAACTTGATGGTGAACTATCTGTAATTAATTCGGGATGCCGTTATCTGATTTTCAGAACAGCATGGCTGTATTCTTCTTTCGGTAATAATTTTGTTAAAACGATGCTAAAACTTACCGGTGAGAAAGATAAACTTTCGGTAGTTTTTGATCAGGTGGGTTCGCCCACTTATGCAGGAGATTTATCTGCTGTTATTTTTAAGGCAATAGAAGAAAGACTTTTTAGAAAATATCAGGGTATTTATCATTTTACTGATGAGGGTGTGTGTTCGTGGTACGATTTTACTGTGGAGATTGCTGAACTGAGTGGTCATAAATGTGACATTCAGCCTTGTCATTCGGATGAATTTCCAAGTAAAGTAAAGCGTCCGTCTTTTTCTGTTCTGGACAAAACTAAGGTTAAAAAAGATTTGGGATTTACTATCCCTCACTGGAAGGTATCGCTGAAAAAATGCATAAAAGAATTAACAGGTAAATAATTTAACTTTCACAGGGTTTTAAAATTTTGTCATCAGCCGGCAAAACATTAATATATATTAAATGAGATTCATTTTTCTTTTCATTTTCATCTTTTCATGTATTACTTCATTTTCACAAAATGTGATTAAGGAATCGAATATCAGTACCACAGGTATAGCAGGAACCGGAAGTTCTCTTCCTTTTTGGTTTTTACAAAATAATCTGGGTAAGTATTCTAAAGATTCTAATTTTCAGGAGTTAACTGAAGGAAAAATTTCAGGGGAATTTCTTTTATCTAAAAAAAGAAAGTTGTTCTATGGAACGGATATAGCACTTCTTGCTACAGAACATGATTTTGATGCAAAGATTATTCAATTTTATGCAGGATTGAAAGGAAAGATTCTTACTCTTAAAGGTGGAACTTTTGCGGATGAAGAAATTCTTGGAGGTCTTTCTTCTACTAACGGAGAGATTGTACGTTCTTTAAATTACAGGCCTTATCCTATGATACGATTATCCACTTCGGGATATATACCTTTTATTTTTGCTCATAAATGGTTTCGTTTTAAAGCTGAATTTGATGAAGGATTACTTCACGATACAAGGATGGTTTATCATCCTCATCTGCAACACAAATCGCTGGATTTACTTTTTCTTACGGAAAATTCATGGCAGCTGACTGCCGGGTTTAATACTTATGTTTTCTGGGGAGGAACTCTATCTGACGGGACTGAGCTTCCTCACAGTTTTAGTGATTATTTAAGATATCTTTCAGGTAGTAGCGGAAGTTCTGATTTCATGATTACAGAGCAGATAAACGTTGCGGGGAATCAGCTTGGTTCTTACAGGATAACAGTTAATAAAGATTATGATAGTTTTAGTATACAATTTCGTATATGCCATCCTTTTGAGGATCATTCGGGAATGGAACTTAAAAACTGGAGTAATAATCTTCTTTCGCTGTATATTATAAAGAAAAAGAATCATACATTTATGGATAAATTTATCGTGGAGTTTCTTTATACTAAAAACCAAAGTCCTAACAATATAAAAGAATATGATAATTATTTTAACCATTATATTTATAAAACAGGTTTTTCTTATAAAGGTTTCTGTATGGGTGATCCCCTGTTTTATCCGTTAAGTATAAATTCAGAAGGCATTTACTCAGGATTTGAGAATAACAGAATATCAGCTTTTAATTTTGGGGCGAAAGGTTTTCTATCGGAACGAATAAATTATAAGGTAATGTTTTCGTATTCCCATAATTTCGGTACTTACAACCAACATTATGATTCAGTAAAAAAACAATTTAGCTCACTGATTAAGATTTCAAGGAAATGCCGCAGTCTTCCACTTGATATTTCTGCTGGTTTTGCTGCTGATTTTGGGGATCTTCTTTCTAACAGCTCGGGTTTGAGTATTGGATGCAGGTGGAATTTTTAGAGCAATCCAACACTTTCTCTTTTAAAAAAAGATTCAGTGAAAAGGTTACTCAGCATCACCGGAATATCTAACTGTGTTGATTTTAAGATAAAAAAGATTTTTTTCTTAATTTTACATTTAAATTTTTCGTGGAAGTTTCGTATACAGTTAATTTCCTGCGGATTTTATATTATAAAAATTAAACTATGAAAGGTATTGTTCTTGCCGGGGGATCAGGGACTCGTCTCTATCCTATTACAAAGGGAGTAAGCAAACAGCTGCTTCCTATTTATGACAAACCAATGATCTATTATCCTATTTCGGTTCTTATGTTATCGGGAATCAGAGATATTTTAATTATTTCCACTCCTGACGATCTTCCGGGTTTCCGCAGATTACTTGGTGACGGAAGTGATTTTGGCGTAAGGTTTTGTTATAAAGAGCAGCCTTCTCCTGATGGATTGGCACAAGCATTTCTGATTGGTGAAAAATTTATTGGAAATGACAGTGTTTGCCTTATTTTAGGTGATAATATTTTTTATGGACAGAGTTTTGGCAGGATGCTTAATAAAGCGGTACAAAATGCTGAAGAGAATAAGGCTTCTGTGTTCGGATATTATGTTAACGATCCTGAGCGTTATGGTGTAGCAGAGTTTGACAATAAAGGCAATTGTTTAAGTATTGAAGAAAAACCTGAAAACCCTAAATCAAATTATGCTGTAGTTGGTCTTTATTTTTATCCCAATAAGGTTGTGGATATTGCTAAGAAGATAAAACCTTCGGAACGTGGAGAATTGGAGATTACTTCTGTAAATCAGGAGTTTCTTAAAGATAAGCAGTTGAAGGTTGAGCTTTTAGGACGTGGTTTTGCATGGCTGGATACAGGTACTCATGATTCTTTGTCTGCAGCTTCTACTTTTGTAGAGGTTATTGAAAAAAGACAGGGGCTGAAGGTTGCATGTCCGGAAGAAATTGCTTTTATAAAAGGCTGGATAAATAGTGATAAGCTGAAGGAAATTGCTGAACCGATGAAAAAAAATCAGTATGGTCAGTATCTTCTGAAACTATCTGAAGAAAAAAACACAGGTAAAGAAAAAAATTAGTTTGGTAGCCGAACATCATCCTACGTTTTTATCGTAAAAACCAATCACGAGCTGAACGACAAAAATATGTCATATTGTCGTATCTCGTCCTGTTGGCAAATTTTTTGTGTAGTAATGACAGTAATAAATTAGAATTCAAATGGCAGAAGAGAAAAAAGTTAAAGAACAAGAACCTGTTGATGAAAAACAACCGGAAAAGACCTGTTCTGAAGAACCTATATCAGAAACAAAAGAGAAGGATAAAACCATAGAAACAAAGGTAAAGGAAGAGGATAAGAAACAAGAGGACAAAGAAAAACCAAAGAAAAAGAAGAAAAAATCGGACAAAGCTAAATATCAGGAGACTATTGAAAAAATGCAATCCACAATTGCAGAAATGCAGGATAAACATCTTCGTTTGCAGGCTGAATTTGACAATTATCGCAAAAGAACGCTGAAGGAGAAAATGGAATTAATTAAAAGCGGAGGAGAATCTGTTTTAACGAGTCTTCTTCCTGTAATTGATGACTTTGAACGTGCTCTTGCCTCTATTTCAAAAGCAGAAGATGATGATCCCGTTAAACAAGGGGTTGTTCTTATTCTTAAGAAATTTGAGGATTTTCTTAAACAAAACGGTATTAAGGAAATTGAAGCTAAAGGAAAAGATTTTGATACTGACCATCATGAAGCAATTACCAAAATTCCTGCACCAAGTGAGGATTTAAAAGGTAAGGTTATTGATGTAATTCAAAAAGGTTATTTATTAAATGATAAGGTAATTCGTTTTGCCAAAGTAGTTATCGGAGAGTGATTTTAACACTATCTATCGAATGGAAAAAAGAGATTATTATGAAGTTCTGGGGGTTTCTAAATCTGCCAGTGATGTTGAAAT
>Ga0172377_10006074_pt1 | contig 12429 bp, 16 predicted proteins | sample Pumphouse3metaG_FD_119749 | JGI IMG/M metagenome (GOLD analysis project Ga0172377, IMG submission 119749) | Leachate microbial communities from a municipal landfill in Southern Ontario, Canada - Pumphouse #3 metaG | ecosystem: Engineered > Solid waste > Landfill > Unclassified | place: Canada... | reverse complement strand
GAGATTATTTCTTTCTCTGGTCTTGCCCCGAATCAAACCATCGATGGATTTTTTGCCGGGCACAGCATCCCTGTAAATGAAGAACTTTCTGTCATATTCCTCTCCACTCACCTAAGCGAGCGGACCGGCAAAGGAGTTCCCCTTATTGCCAAGGCATTTGGGAGAAAAGCTTTTGAAATTAACGAAAACATGGTCAAGGTTACCATTCCATACAATTGGGAGGTGGAATATGTGGTAGATAAAGCGGCAGATAAAACGGGAGATAATTTGTCCAAAACAGAAAGATTGGTTTTGGATTGCATCATTTCCAATCCTCGTATGTCCCAAATTGAAATCGGAAACAAATTATCACTCGGGAAAACCACCATCCAAAACGCTATTGTGAGATTCAAAAAAATGAATTTGATCATACGGGTTGGATCCAACAAAACTGGCTATTTGGAAGTAACTGATAAACAGTAATCTGCTTGTATGATTATTTGTTTCATCGTATAGAAAGGAATACAAAAGGAGATGTTATTATGCTTGAAAAATGGGTGATTTTTTCGACAATCGTTTGAGCGAATACGACAAACACCAAATGACTTGCATTGATTCAGCAGAACAATTTTATTTATTCACAGCCAGATGTCTTCCTACTGAGAAAAAATCTCATATTCTTGATTTGGGGTGTGGAACCGGGCTGGAATTAGAGCGATATTTCATGTTAAATCCATACGCTGAAGTTGTAGGGATCGACCTTGCTCCGAAAATGCTGAATGCGCTCAAAAACAAATTCGAGGACAAAGAGCTAACGCTGATTCTTGGTTCATATTTTGATGTTGAATTTGAAAAAGATACTTTTGATGCTGTAGTATATGTAGAATCGCTTCACCATTTTACAAAAGCAGAGAAAATACCGTTATATTGCAAAATCAAAAAGGCCCTTAAACCTAATGGATATTTCCTTCTTACAGATTACTTCTCTCTTTCCGATTCTGATGAAGAATTTCGGAGGGATGAGTTATTAAGGCTCAAAAAGCTGCAAGGGCTAGATGATGACGAACTCTATCATTACGACACCCCGTTGACGGTGCCGCATGAAATTGAAGCATTGCGTGCGGCGGGATTCTCCGCAATTACTATTTTGAATCATTGGGGAGCCACTTATACGCTGAAAGCAACAAAATAAGCATTTGTTAAAAAGGGCAAGATTATGAGCATAATACTAACTGACAGATTCCAATTTGCCGCGATGAAGGGATGCTTATTAGTCGAGGGGGTGCACTCGTTAAACGGATATAGGGGAGGGGGTGCACTCGTTAAACGTTTTATATATTAGGGGTGCAAATTGTATCAAATTAGTAGTGCAGTTCCAATTTAATTCAAAAAACCCTATTTCTAGGGCTTTTTTAGTGTTTCAAGACCGAAGAAACAACACAAAAACACCGCCTCGCTTATAATAACATCAAAATTATGGCTTAAAACCGCACTACAGATCGAACCATTTTTTAAGCAAGTCTGCATTCCACTTATTCCTTTCATCAGTGTTCCTTATATAGTTTTTATTGATTACCTAACAACAAAAAAAATCACCACTGGATTCATAGACAAGAAAGATGATGAAATTCCAAAGACTTTTTTCGCTTTGTCTTTAGAATATTTTCAATCAGAGTCAATGAAAACTAAAATTTCAAACGCAGTTTATAAATTATAAGTATAAATTGAATATTAAGCATAATACATCTTTGTCGTTTTCTTTAAGTTGTCGATATTTGAATTCTTTTTCCTTTCTTTAATCTATAATATATGCAGTAGGAGGAATACCAGAATGAGTATTATCTACGGCTGTGTCCTTCCTCATCCGCCTATCATCCTCAAGGAAGTCGGACAGGGAGAAGAAGAAAAAGTAAAGAAGACCATCGAATCATATATTGAAGTATCTAAAAGAATAGCTCAGATTAAACCAGAAGTCATAATTATCTCTTCTCCCCATGCGAAATCATATTCCGATTATTTTTCTGTTGCCAAAGGAGAAAAAGGATATGCTTCCATGGAAAACTTCAATGCTCCTCAAGTGAGTTTTGATGTCAATTATGATGAAGAACTCTCTAAGATGATTGATACGATTGGAAAAGAGCAGAACTTTTCCTGTGGAACAGAAGGATTCTCTGGTTCTGATTTCACCTCCGATCATGGAAGCCAAGTACCTCTTTACTTCATAAACAAGTACTATACTGACTATAAATTAGTACGGGTAGGACTTAGTGGAATGCCAACAAAAGATCACTACAAAATGGGAATGATCATTAGGGAAGCTGTAGAAAGACTTGGAAGGAAAGCAGTTTTTGTGGCTTCCGGCGATCTTTCACATTGTCAGAAAGAAAACGGCCCTTATGGGTTTAAGGAAATCGGCCCCAAATACGATCAGATGATAATGGACACTCTTGGGAAAGCTGACTTTTTAAGCCTGCTTAAGTATGATAGCAATTTGATTGAAGACGCAAAGGTGTGTGGTCATAACAGCTTTGCGATAATGGCTGGCGCCTTTGATAAGACTGAGGTAAAAACCAAAGTCTATTCCCATGAGGATACCTTCGGAGTAGGGTACGGAATAGTCGATTATGAAAGTGTCAAAAATGACAACAGCAGGAACTTCTATGATCAATATCTGGAAGAAGAAAAGAAAGAGATATCTGTCAAAGCAGAAAAATCAGATCCATATGTAGTCTTAGCAAGAGACAGCATAAATTACTATGTCAAGACCAAGCGGTGTCTGGATGTGCCTTCTTCTTTGCCAAAGAACTTTTACAAAGAAAAAAGAGGAGTGTTTGTCTCTATCCATGAATTCTCAAAACTCAGAGGATGTATAGGAACCATCAAACCTTTTCAGCTGAACATCGCCGATGAGATTGTCAATAACGCCATATCCGCCTGTTCCCAGGACCCACGTTTTGAACCTATAGCAAAAGAAGAACTTCCTTATCTGGATATCACTGTCGATGTACTTTCTCCTTTTGAAAAGATTTCATCAAAAGGAGAACTAGATCCTAAAAAATACGGAGTCATAGTCATAAAAGACAATCGTGAAGGACTTCTCCTTCCTGATTTAAAAGGCATAGACACCGTCGATGAACAGATTAAGGTAGCTAAACGAAAGGCAAGGATTGCCCCGGAAGAAGAGGTAGAACTTTATCGTTTTGAAACCACGAGGCATCTATGAGGTGTGAATATTGCTTTCATCACTGCATTTTAGACGAAGGTCAGATTGGTTTCTGTAAAGGAAGAATCGGGCAAAAAGGCAAAATAGTATCCAATAATTATGGTTATCTGACCGCTATGGCTTTGGATCCTATCGAAAAGAAGCCTTTGAAGGAATTCTATCCTGGTTCAAAAATACTTTCCATTGGTTCTTTTGGCTGTAATCTTCGCTGTCCTTTCTGCCAGAACTATCAGATTTCTCAATATGATCTAAAAGATAAATGCCGATATTTCACTCCAGAACAGATCATATCTGAGGCTAAAAACTTAATACCTAACGGAAATATAGGTATAGCCTTCACCTATAACGAACCTTTGATTTCGCCGGAATTTGTCAAAGACACCGCCTGCCTTGCAAAGAAGAACAATTTAAAGACTGTCTTAGTAACTAACGGATGTTTCTCTTTGGAAGCACTGAAAATGGTCAGCCCCTATATTGATGCTATGAATATCGACTTGAAAGGATTCAGCAGAGAATACTTTTCCTATATCGGAGCCAATTTAAAAATGACGGAGGATTTTATAAAAGAAGCCCATAAAACCAGTCATATCGAATTGACTACTTTGATTGTCCCCAATCATAATGATTCACTTTCCGATATGGAAAAAGAATGCAAATTCATCAGTTCGATCAACAAAGACATTCCTCTTCATCTGACTAGGTACTTTCCCCGATATCATGAAAAAAAAGAGATGACAAAAATCTCTCTCATTAATGAACTCTACTCAATCGCAAAAAAACACTTGGTTCATGTCTACTTAGGGAATATCTAGAATTGGATTTCTTTATATATGTGGTCGTCAAACAAATCGAGAAGCTTAATGCCATCATCATCAAGGACCATATAGGAATTATGTCCGTCTTTTGGAATAGAGACCGAACCGGGATTAGCAAGAATCAAATTGTCTTTTCTTTCCAACACACCGATATGAGTATGACCCTGAATAAAGATATCGCCGGGATCTTTAGGAAGATTATCAAAACTATAATGATGTCCGTGAGTCAAAGTGATCGTTTTTCCAAAGACGAACATCGTAGCTATCTCACTGAAAGGAAAATCAGAAACCAAAGAATCAACTTCTGATTCGCAGTTTCCTTTAATTGCGATAATCTTAGACGCATAGGAATTAAGCAACTTGACTACTTCTTTTGGTGCATATAATTCCGGCGGATCATTTCTGGCACCGCAATAATAGCAGTCTCCTAAAAGTATGATCTTAGTAGGATTGATGTCCTCTGCCTTCTTGAAGAACAGGGAAGCATATTTCAAAGAACCGTGAATATCGGAGCCGATTAGAAATTTCATGTTGTTTATCCTCTCTAGAAATCGAGAAAGTGAACTATTTCACCCGTCTTGACATCTATGACTTTTAATCCCTGCTCATCGATTGAAAGGAAAGAATGATTATAGTCCCGAGGCAGAGAAAGACTTCCCGGATTGGCGATAATGCGGCCATCCTTACGTTGAACCAGACCGGAAATATGACTATGTCCCTCTAAAAGGATATCGTATTTCTGATCATAGTTGAACTCATTATAGTAATTGCCATGAGTGAGAACGATGAACTTGTCAAAGGCATAGGCATAATTAAGATAGGGGAGAGGAAACCTGGCAAAGTCATCCAGTTCATAGCCATCGCAGTTTCCTTTGACGGCAAGGATCTTCTCATGAAGAGGATTGAGCAGGGATAATGTATCAATGCCGATATCTCCCAGAACAAATAAGCGGTCATACTTGTCCTTAGCAAAGACTTCCAGGGCAAGCTCTGTATATTCCGTATCATTGTGCGTGTCAGAAATAACCATTATTTTCATATGTTGTTTTTCACGATGTTATTCTATCACCTGAAACCGAAAACTATACGAATATATAATATCAGACTCTTCTTTTTTACACACTTACGCAATTTGAAAAGCAGAGTAGGACTGATAAAGCGGTTTCATATTCATTTGGCTTTTTTTTACATATAATTCATGTGGTGCAGTTATAGGTCTGTGCTATCCTAAAAAAGAAAAAAACGGATTTCCGTAAATATATATATAAGAAGCTGGAAAGTTCATCATCAAGAGCCTTTCCAGAAGGGAGAAGCTTTATGATAAAAGAAGATTATCAGGAATATAAAGATCCTATCAAAAACATCACTTTTGCCGATGAAGAAGGAAACATCTATAGCACCTATACCAGTCTTGACAAACTGATGATTCCTTTATCACGGAAAGATATTCAAAACAAAGTTCTTTCAATCGGCAATCAGATGTTCAGAGTACAGGATAACCTCAGCGCTTTTACTTTCGGAACAAAAAAGACCTATCTTAACATCAACTGCCTTTTAGGTTTGACAACAAAAATCGAAAGCCAGGTCTTAGTCATCAAGATTCACTCTGAAAACGAAAATGACGACAATACCTTATATTACGTCTATTTATCGCGCTTTTCTCTGATAAAAGACCCGAGAAGAAAAGAAAACAACGGAATGCTGACTATGCTTCTTGATAGCTTGGTTATTGATTTCCCCTACAAAAAAGAAACAGATAACAAGAGCAATCTGGTCGTCAACATTCACGGTGTCCGTCTTCACTGCCTGATTAACTAATACAGCTGTTTTTATTCCAACAAATGCTTTATCCGCTCTTTTTCTATGCGATAAAGCATCTTAAAAACTTGATAATTGCTAATTATATAAATAACAGAAAAGAAACTATCTTACTTCTTTTCGTATTCTTTGCGATGAACAGAATCTTCTTTATGGAAGGTTTCTCCATGATAGCGGCTATGAAGTTTGTCTAAGTTGCCCTTAGCAATATCCTCGAGACTTATTCCTAAGCCAGACGCGGTTTCTGCCACATACCAAAGGACATCTCCGAGTTCTTCCTTTAAGTGTTCAGGATCCATAGTATGACCTTGAAAACGGACCTTTTTGACGATGTCACAGCATTCTCCAGATTCGCCTGATAATCCTAAGACACCATTCAAGACCATGTCTTTTCTTCCGTCTTCGCTGATGAGATTAAAAGCATGTTTCTGATAATCGTTAAACGAAAGCGTCTCTTTTTTATTGTCTTCCATATACAGGTCCTCTCTTTTTCTATAATCTATTATCCGTCAGTCTACTTCTACCTCAAAGTCTTTTTGGAGATATTTGACTATCGGTTCCTTTGTTCCCCGAAGGAATTCTTCGTCAGAAGGAAGAGAAGACAAAGAACAGAAGAAAATCTCCGTTGATTCATCGTCATGATTTAAAGGAACAGAAAGAGACGATACTCTTTCGATGAAGATGATGTCGACATAATCAGTGACATCGCCGTTAGGATAGGTAATCTGATTCTTCTTTCCGCTTCTGATCATGAAAAGACGGGGATTTAGCAATTCGATTCCGGTTTCTTCCCTGACTTCTCTCTTGACTCCTTCAATAACGGTCTCATCGAGATCAATAGAACCGCCGGGAAGACAGTAGAGACCGTTATCTCTTCTCTTTTCAAGAAGGACTTCCTCTTTGTCATTGATGATAAGACAGCTTAAACCAACTGACAGACATCGTGAGCCTTTTATCATTCCCCGCAGATATTTAATATAATCGATTGGCATTTCAGCAACCTCGCTGTTTTTATTATATAATCTTAACATGACTTTAAAACACTATGATATCAAAGAAGCAGTCAGGCTTCTCAAAGCCGGTTATGTTCTCATTTCAGCCCTCAAGGACGATGACTCTTCTTTCGTCATTGCAAAGAAGAAGATCTTTGTCCATTCTGCTAAAGGCGGAATCTATCTGGATACCTATTCTTTTCAGGATATCTATAAGGATCAGATCTTCCTGATTGACGAAGAAAGCAACAATGAAGAGGCTGTTGACCCCAAAAAAGACGAAGAATATTATAGTTGGAGACAATAAACGGCTTTCTTTAAACACTAACACTTGAAAAATACACCTTTTTCGCTATAATAGAGAAACGTGTCTATATAGAGGTTAATTATCATGGGAAAGAAAAGATTTGATGCCAGAGGCTTCGCTAAGGGATGGGATGAGAGAAGAGAAAAGAGACAGGCCAAGGAAGCCAAGGCTGAAGCTAAGAACAAAGCTTTGAAGAAAGCCGCCGCTGCTCCTGTAGCTCCTGAAGCTACTGAAGCTAAGTAGTTTTTATTTGCTTTAAAAAAAGACCCACTTGCCAATTCAGGTGGGTTTTTTGGTGTCAAAAAAAGAAGGCTGTTTAGGCCTTCTTGATGATTTTACTTCTTGTCAGCAGGAACAGAGGTAGTCTTTAAGTCGGCAGAAGAAGGAGTGACGTCGCTTTCCATCAAGATACGCATACGTTCTTCGTATCTTCTCTTCTCAGCAGCCTGCTGAGAGACCTTATTGGAATAATGATAGATAGTGATGAGGAATCCGATCATCGCGACGAGCATGAAGCAGGTACCGACAATTCTGAAGTCAGCAATGCCGGTTCCGCCAAAGAAGGCAGCTAAGCCCTTCTGAGCCTGATAGAGAGGATTATCGCTCAGTCTTCCGACATTATAGGCACAGACGCCTAAGATAGCCAGAACGAGACCTGTGACCCAGATAGCGGCAAAAACAGAATACCAGACAATTTCAGAGGTGAATACCTTTCTTGTTTTCTTAGTACTTTCCATGATTATCTGTCCTCCTTAGGAAGAGCTTTGTCAGCTTCAGCAGGCTCAGTCTGAGCCTTGTTCTGCTGTTCCTTCATCTTGTTAATTTCATAAGCCTGCATCTTTTCGCCGAAGGATTTGAACTCTTCATTCAAAGGTCCCTGCATGGAGCCGATGATCTTATCGAAATAGCCGGTGAAGATACGGAAATAGGCATTGATATCAGTAGTCGCCTTCTTGCCAGTGAAGATGTCGCAGTCATTGTAGGTCTGTTCTCTGGCATATTTGAATTCTTCATCAGTGCCATCGTTTCCGAAAGTATTGAGAACATCAACCATATCCTGATTGAGGGTGTGGAATTCGTTCTCGATCATACGGAAAGAAGGATCGTTTCTGACATCGAATTCAGGATCGTTCTTCGGGTTGATTCCGCCATGACTCTTGCTGTAAGAATCAGTATAGGTCTTGCCGTTTTGATTGAGTTCCAAGAACTTGTTGGATAAAAGAATCGAGCTGACTTTACCGGCAAAGGCATGATAATAACGGATATCATCATGGACAAGCTTTTCAAAGTCGGGTTCGAGCTTATTGTTCTGAGCCAGGAATTTGTTGGCGGAGATCATAAAGGCTTCCAAATAAGCGCGGAGCTGAACGATAGAAGTGAAAAGCTCAACGATCAGGGAAGGTTCGACATTGACATGTCCCTGAAGATCAACGGTGACAATTCTGCCAGGTTCTTCATAAACATCCTCAATGAAATAACGCATCATGTCAAAGAGTTTCTTTCCGGCTTCACCGTTATTGCGGCAATTGGCTTCAAAAGGAGAACCTTTTGCAGTCAGAGCTTTCAGGGAACGATAACGCTGTTCGCGTTCTTCTTTAGAGAAACCGGTCGGATTCATGCTGGGAAGGCAATAGAAGAGGGAAGACTCCGCGATTCTGGCTAAAGTAAGGATCGTCATCACATTTCTTTCTTCATCATTCATAGGTAAACCTCGTTTTATTTGATAACACACATAGCCTAACTTATTAATTATATATAACTAAGCCCGATTTTCCAACGCCTTTATGAAATCTATTGGCTTTATCTTATCATTTTCATAGGAAGAAGGCGTATTTAAGTAGTCCTCAAGGTCATAAATACGATTGATGATATGATTGGCCTGAGATTTGAAATGATCAGGAGAATGAGCCATGGCGAAAGAATGGGGGAAGCATTCAAACATCGTCAAATCGTTTCCGCTGTCACCGCAGACAAAGACTTCTTCAGGCCTGATGCCCTTTTCACGGCAATATTTAGTCAGAGTTATTCCTTTGGAAATACCTTTTCCGGCTACCTCGATTGCGTTATTGGAGACGGCGATAGACATCGAGTCACCGAAACGGTCTTTGACAGCTAAGGCCAGCTCACTGGCTTTGACCTTGGCCGGCTGTCCTAATCCCATCGTAAGCATTATTTTATAATTTGGAGTCTCAAGCTTCTGGACAAAGTTTTCTTCTCCGGTGATCAGATGTTCGCTGTAGAACAAGTTGAGATGATTGACGAAAGTCATGCTCTTAAAGAAAAATCCCGACATATTATGAGTAGTCAGATAAGTGGGAATATGTTCATCGAAAAGAAACCAGACGGGGATGCCGTATCCGACTTTGAAAGTAGCATAAAGATCCAACAGGGCATCATGGTCGAGAGGAGTATTGTCTCTGATTCCGTTCGAATCAAAAACAAAACCTCCATTGCATCCAATTAAGGTAACTGGCTGATGAAGACATTTTTCGACCCTGCTTTTGATATTGACGCTTCTTCCAGACACTAAGACCACTTCACCACCGGAAGCCAGAAAACGCTGCAGAAATTTTCTGCTCTTAGGATTGATTCCCAGAATGCGGTTCTTAGGATAAAACAGGGTTCCGTCTAAATCAGTAGCAATAAGTTTTATCATTCTATAAACTCTTTATCACACTTACCATCTTGTCTTGATAAGGGGCAATCTTGGTATCATTTATAAGATAGAAGGAATCCTTGATGCCTTTAGAGGCCTGATATACTTCTTTGATATTGGTGTTTAGAGAAGATACGGCTTCTTTGATATCAAAACTTGTGATATCAGTATAGTCCCCAGTATAGATAGTGTCATCATGAAGCTTGACTTTCGGATAACCGGAAGCAGTCTCACTGATATCTGAAATCGAATACTGATAGTGAGTAGTTTCATCATCTCCGGTACGATAGCAAAGGACCATATCACTTGAAGTCTCTTTATATTTTTCATTGAGACTGTCAAATAATGCAGTTGCTTCCTCAACGGAAGAAGTATTCATCAGAGCTGTCGTATACATATCGCCAAGACCCGTATCGTCATTGACGACAGAGACAGCATCAAAAAAACTCTGACTGTAGCCAGTCTTGGGATTGATGATATGGTTACGTCTTTTAAAGGCTCCGGTATCTTTGTCATAGACATAGAAATAATGTTCATAGAATCCGGATGTCGACAGGTTAAAGGCTCCGTTTCTCTTCAGAGCCACCTCAGAGGAATTCAAGTTAGAGGTTTCAGTCTTTTTTTCTCTGAATACCGGATTAGTAAAGATGATATTCCAAGCTGCTTTGTCTGGTCTTTCACCGACCGTTTTAATAGAGCTAGAACCGGAATTGATAAGAAGAGAGATATTAGGATATATTATCTTCATGTAATTGCAGATCCATTCAGTAGCTTCGCCTTTAGCTAAACCGCTAAGAGAAATCGAGACCTTAGGAGCCTTTACTTCATTCTTGACAAAAGAATTGAAGATCACGGATTTATCGGTATCATCAAAAGTCAGCAGACCTTCCATCTCTTCTTTAGTTGCCGGTGTATAAGAAACAGCATTTTGAATGGCAGTGGCGTCAAAATCAGAAGAGAAAACCAAACCGGAAGCCTCCGTTAATGCATAATCCAAGGCATTAGTATTCGAAATATTGCCGACCCCTTTTAGTTTATCTTCGTAGATGTCGTTCAATTCTCCGATAAAGATGTCAAAGGCACCATCGGAATCTAAAGAAAACTGATAGGCTTTCTTTAAAGTGTCATAAAGGAAAGAATCTAAGACGACTTTCTCCCCTGTTCCGTAACTATTATTGAGCGTCTTGATATTATTGATAGGAACATCATCAACCGTATAAGAATAATGGCGGTCAGTCAAAGCGTGAAAATAAGAAAGATAATAGGAATAGTCTTCCTGCATTGAAGCGAGCTGTTTATCGGTGTAATCGCCATTGTAATAATAGACATTTCCATAAATTGACGTATTAAAGGGATTGATGACAGTGACGAAGTCATCGGTGTCATTGACAAATTTAACCCTGCCGATAGCAGTTCCGATTACAGGTGAACTCAAAGAAGTGACTTTGGCTTCATTTCCCCTGACTGAACAGGAAGAGACAAACAACAAGGGCAGAATAGCCGCTAATCTGTATACTTTTTTCATATTGGATAATTATATCAAATTTAAGGAAAGCATTAGCGATTTATACAAGATATTGAAAAAAACGAAACAGACTATGATCAGTTCTATTGGAATTTCATTTGCCGCAGATCAAAAACCATTTGAGACAATACCTCAAAAAAATTTCAACGGTCTTCAGCGATTAAGAAAAAGAGAGGGCCGAAGCCCTCTCCTTCATTTCGTTTTACTTCTCAATCTCAATCACGCCGTAACCGTGATCTTCACGTTCATAGAGAACGTTGACTAAGCCGGAAGTCGAATCCAGATAGATGAAGAAGGAATGTCCTAACGCATCCATACGGGCAAGAGCTTCGTCAGCGTCCATGGGAGTAAGAGCTAAAGTTTTTCTCTTGACGATTTCGAAGTTCACATCATCGGCTTCATCAGCGGCAATCTGCTCCATCATGATGTCTTTTGAGAGAGAGTTCTTCTTGTTGGCTTTGGAGAGCTGAGTTTTCATCTTTCTCATCTGACCTTCTAGCTTTTCAGCCAGCTGGTCAAGACAGCAATAGAAGTCTTCCCCTATAGCCTTGGCACGGAGAGTGAAACCATCAGTTGTCGTGATAGCTGCTTCAACTGCTTTCTGCTCAGAGACGATGGAGATAGTAATCAGACAGTTGAGTTCGCCATTGGCACGGAAATAATGTTCTAATCTTCCAATCTTGGCAACAGCGGCATCTTCCATACTCGGAGTCAGGCGTACATCTTTGCACACATACTGGAATTTCATAAGTGTTGGTTCCTTTCTTTATTTCCATTATAATTATAAACCAAATCTTCTGTTCTTTAAAGCCCTTACATAACTAAAAATAGCGATTACATCAAAGCAATATCAAAATCGAATGTAAGCGTAACGCAACGAGCTGATTATTTATCAGAAGCATCTTTGTTATTATTCTTAAGTGGATTCAATTCGTCTGACAGATACCAGTTCTTGCGATCGACGATCTTGATCATGCTAGGCTCAGTGTCTTTCAGCACTTCACCGCCTTCCTTTTGGAAGAACTGAATCATTCTGACAGCATCGAGAGATATGACTTCTCCGGGAATGACTATCGGGATTCCAGGCGGATAGGCCATAACAGTTTCTCCTGAT
>Ga0172377_10006072_pt1 | contig 12431 bp, 13 predicted proteins | sample Pumphouse3metaG_FD_119749 | JGI IMG/M metagenome (GOLD analysis project Ga0172377, IMG submission 119749) | Leachate microbial communities from a municipal landfill in Southern Ontario, Canada - Pumphouse #3 metaG | ecosystem: Engineered > Solid waste > Landfill > Unclassified | place: Canada... | reverse complement strand
GTTTTAAAAAAGGCAACAATGGAACCGGTTTGTGATTTCAGCCCAGCACCTAAACGCAAAAAGGGGTTTTCCCTGGTGGAAATCATGGGGGTAATGATGGTTATGATTATTCTTGGAGGAAGTGGTTTTGTCATCGTTGGGCATGTATCTGACAAGGCGAAATTCGCGCGAGCCAACTCGGATATAGGGAATATCAGGGAGGCTCTTGTCACGTATTACGATAGGGTAGGAAGCTATGATGACATTAAAGCGGGTGACAATTCTTTGGCTACCGCTTTCGGGGACAAAACCGGGACGCCATATAAAGTTTTTTCCGGGTCGTTTAACGTTGAGGTTGATACGTGGAAGGACCCATGGGGGGGCGATTATTATATTAAAAAAGATTTTAGCGCGACAAAAAAAGTTATCATAGTGTATGTAAAACCAGATTCAACAAAGGAAATAGAATCTACAACTTTTGGTGGGTATTCAGGAATCGCGAAAGACTCTTACTCTGGAAAACCGATGGCACAATTTGTTTACAACATCCAGATGTAAATAACGTTTTTATTGTGTGTACATTTAGCGTATGACGCTCAACGCTAAATAAAAAAAATATAAACGAGGATGAAAATATGTCGTTATCGTCTTTTTTTACAAAGGAACGTTTTAAGAAAATAAAAAAAACAGAAAAAACAGAAAAAACAGACAAAAAAATAAATGCTTTTACATCTTCTCTTCTTGAACATGTTGAGGAATATATCAACTCGGAATTCTTAAAGATAGTGAGTTCAAATATTCCAAATATCATATGGGACGCCGCTTTTATCAGGGAAAAAAGTGATTTTTTCTATCACTTTTATAGTGTCCCGGAACAAAAGTATGTCAAGGTTGCGGCAAACAATGTCGCACGTTTTATCAGTGATTATGAATCGCTTTCCATTCTTGTCCCGTCCGACAGGTGTTCTACTTCAATGGTTTCATTTGTAGATACAAGTCTGGAAGAGTCTCTACAGGAAGAAAATATTATTCAGAGCGCGATTCCATACGATATAGAACAGTGCGACTATGCGACCATGCGTTGTTATAAAAACGAAGAAGACATTATTAGTATAGTTTCTGCGTTTGATAATAGCGTCAAAAACAATTTTAACGACATGCTTCAGTTGTTTTTTGCACAAGGAGGAACTGTTTTTTCTGTCATTGACAGAATTTTCCCCCTGACTCTTTTTGTTGAATCTCACACTTTAGAAACGCTCAACGAACATGAAACGATGTTGTGTATTGAGAAACGTGGAGATACATGTTTTATCTGGAATATTATTCGATTGGGCGACATGGTTGTTCCTATCAACTCCACTCTTGTTAAAAATTCAAGTGTAAGTAGCCTTTTTGATGATATTCGCAGAGACTCAACTTTTCTAGTGAATGAAATGGTCCGAATATACCATCACTCACCGCCACTTCGGGGTGTTTTGATAGATTCAGAAGATATACAACGCGATGAAGAAAAAGACTCAATACATAATATGCGGGTGTCTATTATCCAGTCTCTTACTTCGGGAGTTTCTTCCTTAAAAAATGTTGAGATTATAGAGTCTCTTGATGCCGCAATTGTCGGAGCAAAAGGGGGTATACGACCAGATGCTTAAAAAAATACGTAACCTTTTGCATGTGCACGGGAAAAATAAAAGACAAGATTTAGATTTTTCCCTTGAACACACACATAATGAAAAAAATGGGAAAGATGATGGAAAAGGGACTCTTATAAAAGAAGTATCGACTATGCCATTAGCATCTTCTCATATTGTAAATGAAATGAATATGGTTCCATTTGATTGGACAGGTTCAATCGTAAAAGATATTACGATTCATAAAGTCTCTGTTGAAATTATAAAAAGAGTTTTTCTTTTTGTAATTTTTTGTTGCATTACTATTTCCATGTTTGTCGGTACTACGTTTTGGAATTCTTCACATCAAAAACGTATAACGGCATCTATGGCTGATATGAACAGCACTCTGCGGGATTATGAAGCGATTATGGACAACTTTGCCTCGTACAAAGCGTATGTGGCTATTCCGAACACGCCGCCACTGTACACCCAATTTTATGGTATTGCGCACCTGTTGCTTTCTCATGGCTTTCTTGTGCGGGATATCACCTTTGAAATATCTCCTTTAGGTAGTGCCAGAAAAATTATAAATAGCGATACGTTTGCCCTGGAGACAGGACAGGATATAAAAAATATACATGTGTGTGGAGTGTGGAGTATTACGGGTGTTTTTTCTACTCCAGGCAAGAATATTTTAGATAGTAACTGGACTTTAAATTTTAATAAATCCGTTTCTTCTTTAATGGAAAAACAACATATTTACGCATATACGCGAGTTACAAATGCGCGAAATGAATCTTATGCCTCTTCAAGGTCTGTAGTAACAGAGGGCAATAATATCACGATAACGATTCTTTTATGGCAATAAGAAACAATAAAGGGGCAATAAAGGGGCAATAAAGGGGCGATGTTGAGTGGAAGAAATTGTTAAGGGAATAAAGACAAAAATATATTTTTTTATATGTGTTCTTGTCATTATCGTGTGTGCGGGCGCTTTTTTTGTTTTTCAAGCGACGCAAAACTATGAGAAAGTTCAACAAATTAAAAATGTTAAAAATAATATCTCTCTGTTACAAAAAAAAGTAGATGATTTTAAGCCATATATAACGCATATCCGTAAAACAGGGGAAATACTGTCGAATGTTTGCTATTCGGATATGCAGGGGTTGAGGGAAGTGTTGTTACGGGAATTGGAAACCATGGGAATGAGCGTTCTTGATATTTCATTAAAAGAGAAACGAGATACCACGGAATCTGCTTTCCCAGGGAAGGGGAATATCATAGAGGTGACAGTTTCAGGGCTCCTGCAAGCGGATAAAATCCATACTTTTTTTATTGCAATTTCTTCTCGCCCTAAGATATGGGGTATAGAAAAGATACACATTTCCCCTCAAGTTTCAGCGGTTGATTATGTTGAAAAATTAATGAATGCTCATCAGAGTGGAGAGAAAGAATATATAGAAGCGTTGATGTCTCATGGACAAAAGATACTTGAAGATACATCGTTAGATATGGTGGCTGTAAACATGGATGTTTTAGTCGTGGTGAGGTAGAAAAATGAGACAGTACATATCAAAAATAACATATATTAGTTTATTTGTATTTGTTGTCTGTGTGTGTATTGCGGGTGGTGTTGGATATATGCACTCAAGGACAACAACAATCCCAAGTCAAAGGAACTTTACAGAATTGGAAACAAGTTTTAATACGTTGCATGACCGTTTTGATTCTGGCGGGTATTCAAATGTAATTAATATTGTTTCAAAAATGGGAGATAAAAAGGCTTTGGCTGAAACAATCACAAAGTATGATGTACGTTTCCCCTCAGAAAGTTGGCAAGAGAATTTTAATATTCTTTTTGGAAAGAATAAACTCGAAATGTTTGTTTTACAACGTATATCCCAAAATCAAAATCCGGGGGCAGATAAAGACGAATCAGGTCTGAACCTTGATGTTGCATTTCCAGACATTCAACTCATGGGAATGACATGTCTCAAGAGCAATAAAAAAATATCATCTGTGTTTACGATTGACGGGCACATTGAAATTTGGATGTGGACACAGAATAACGATATATGGGAAACAGATTCCATACTTCCGGGATATATGGTTAAGTCTGCCCATATAGGTAGCAACAAAATTTCGTTGACATTATGTTCATTAACTGATGTCCGTGCGCAAAAAGAATATACGTTTGATGTTTCCTCAACTATGGCGGACTTAATAGACCCTAATGGGCACCATATTCTTCCCCAAGAACAGGAGGGGCAAAATCCTAATAACTCCGACATCTGATTGTTACTTTTACTCGTCCTTCGATGTAAAGCCTCCGGATTATCCGTGGGGGGGAATGTTACCAATGGATGTTGTTAAGGGCATGGTCTGTCAGGCATTCTAAAAAATAGAAATATTATCTATGACTAACGTCTTTATTGTTGCGACAGGAGGGTTTTTTGGGTGGAAAATCAAAAAAAGAGAAAAAAAAGAAAGTGTATATATACGAAAGCAGTATTTGCGTTGTGGTGTGTTCTTTTTTTGTTGACGAGTCCCGTACATGCCATGGAAAACAATAAAATTGAACGAATGAGTTTTACCGATGCGTCTGTGGGGTATATTCTCCAAAGTCTCGGACGGGTGTATGGTGTTAATTTTTCAATTTCGGAAGGGGCCATGTCAAAGAGGATTTCTATAGAATTAAATAATGTTACGTTTACGAGTGCTCTCGACATGATTTCCCAAGCATCCAATATTGTTTTGAGTAAGACGGGACCAGATTTATATGTCGCGAGAAGTCAGGAGGAGGACATGGCGCTTGTGTCTGATACGGAGCGTGAGGATGCCAGGAGAGAAAAAAGGCTCACATCTTCTGTCGTCGAGGTTATTGGGGTGAAATATGTTTCCGTAGAGGATGTTGAAGAAGCAATTAAAAAAACTATTGGGGAAGACAGTAACACAATGGTCAAAATATCCAGTGTCTCTTCTGAGGAAGGGCGAAATTACAACAATCTTGTTGTAAGCACTGCCAATGAAAAATTAATGGCAACAGTAAAGAATATAATTGCCATTATTGATATTCCCAAACCCATGGTTGAAATTGAGGTCCTTTTTGTGGAACTCATTGATTCTTTAAATTCGGAGACAGGTTTTGATTGGGACCCTGCGAAAACACCTTTTACTTTTGAAGAAGAAAAAAGTGATACGGGCAATCTTGACTTGTTTCGGTTTGGAACATTTTATCGTATGACCCCATGGCAAGCCGAAGTGGCGCTATCGGCGATTGCGGGAGATGGGAAAAGCAGGGTCTTGGCGGACCCGAGAATTCGTGTCATGAGTGGCCGACAGGCTCAGTTCGCCTCTGAAACACAAGTCCCAATTTTATCGAAAAACAGTGACGGAGAAGTGAATACGGAATGGAAAAACGTTGGCATTAACCTACAAATTCTTCCCGTTGTTTTAAACGACGGGACTATCCATCTCAAAGCGGCTCCACGAGCGAGTTCCATTACGGGCGAAAAGAAGCTCGGAGATGTGGTTGCTCCTGTTATCAGTGAACGCAAAGCTGAAACCGAAGTTTTGATGCAACCAGGAGAAACTATGGTTATCGGCGGACTGATGAACGACAAAGAAATACGGACCTTCGCTCGTGTCCCTGTTTTTTCGTCCATCCCTGTATTAGGAGAACTTTTTAAATCGGAGAAAAAGGAAAATGAAAAATCAACAGTCGTTATTTTCCTGCGCCCGAAAATCGTAACTGATACGAGTGCAACGGCTGAGGTAATTCCCGCAACAAGTGGAAAAGATGTTGATTTTGTCTCTTTTCTGGAAAATATAAAAAAGAAACAAGAAAAGAAGAGTACCCCTGCTGATGAGACCCCACCTCATGAGAACGGCCCGCACATGGAGGAGGCTCTATTGCCTTCCGTGACACAGGAAAACACAAACGTTCATAATGAGATTCTCGAAAAACTAAGAGCCGAAGTGAAAGAATCAGAAGCGCGGGAAACCCATGTAATAGAAAAAGGCTCTGCTCCAAAAACAGACCCAGAGACAACTCATGGAGTAGAAACGGCACAAACAGAGGGAAACGGTGTATCTGAACACCAAGAGGTCAAAGACATTCCTATCCAAGAAAAACCTCGCACACCAGAAAAAAAACACGCATGGGAAAAGGTCGATGATATCGACGCCTATTTAAAAAACTTACTTCAAGAATATACGGCCGATACATCTGACGATAAAGAAGGTGTAGGAGCAGAAGAAACGAGACCTGTACCTGATAAAGAGACTATACCGTCTCAAGAGACTCAAGAGAAAGTGGACGAGACACAAGGACAGAACCCAAAACAAAAAAAGCCTGTCAAGGAAACCACACACAAGGATATGGAAACGAAAGAACCTGCTCAACATGAGCGTAAAGAAGAATCTACGGAAACACAGGATGATGAGAGTGGTTGGATACCTCCTATGGAATAGAAGTGAGGGAAGGGATGAACGGCATGCCAGATATACAGACGATAACAAACATGACGCATGATAGTAATGTGTCAAGTGGGAGCCAATGGATAGAAAACCTTTCTTCTATCCGACTCCTGGGAGAAATTTTAGTTGCGGATAATAAAATTAACAGGCAACAGTTACAAGAAGCTCTTGCTATTTCTAAAAAAAGAAAAATACGCTTGGGAGAAGTATTGCAAGAGCTTGGATATGTGAGTGAGACTGACATATTATCTGTATTTGGAAAGAACTTAAAACTTAAGGTTATCCCATCTCTTGATGTAAAATATTTACAGAGAGAATCTTTTGATTCTGTCTTTTTTTCAAAGTTTCCAATGGAAACAATTGATAAATTATGTGTCTTGCCGCTCAAGCTGGATGTCCAGCCAATTCCAGGAAAATCATCAATAGTGTGGTTTTTCCATTTTATTGTTTCTGACCCTTGGCAATATTCGGATGTCAGAAGGCTGGCAGAGGATTATGTCAGACGGGAACAGGCAAACCATGCTGAAAGCAAAAGGTTGCCTGGAGCGGAGCAAACCTTATTTTTTGAGGAAACGGATATTCGAATTGATATTGTTGGTGCTCTCGCAACTGCAGTCGATATCAAAAATGTCCTTGGGGAGCTAGAAGGCAGGGCCGAGTCTGTGGTGCGTATAGCGGGAAATGTCGTGGAAGAAGGAGAAGAACTTATCACTCGTCAAATTCGCGATATCCTTTCTGGCGCTATAGCACGTCAAGCAACAGATATTCACATTACGCCCCTTCATAGAAACGGTGGGCTATGGGTACGATACCGCATTGATGGAGAGTTGCACGATATTATTCGTAATGGCAGGTATGAAGCTGGGGAATATAATATCTTACTTAATAAATCTCTCATCATGGCACATATGGACCAAACGGAAAAACGTCGTCCACAAAGTGGTTCCATGCAATTTTCGTATAGCGGCAATATTTACGATATTCGAGTGGAGACCATCCCTACATCTCTATCATCTGTCGATAGCGGCGGGCGTGGACTTGACGGTTCAAAACTTCTCTTTCGTATTTTGTATAAGGAAACAGGGTTGTCTGTCCATGACCTTGGTTTTTCTAAAAAAGACAAGGCCACCCTTACGAAAATATATACAAAACCGTCTGGTGTCATGCTTGTGACAGGCCCCACAAGTTCAGGGAAAACAACCACTATTTATTCTCTTCTAAAAAGTTTGGATTCGTCCAGACAATCTATTTATACAGTTGAAGACCCCGTTGAGTATTACCTCGACGGCGCGACCCAAATTTCCGTTAACGACAAAGAGGGTCGTGGCTTCAAGGAAGTATTAAAATCTCTCATGCGGCTAGACCCGAATATTGTTTTTGTCGGGGAAATGCGAGACCCTGAATCAGCGCGAGCCGCCATGCAGATAGCTAATACGGGACACTCAGTTTTCTCAACGCTCCACACGAACTCTGCGTATACAGCTCCACAACGGCTTGCTTCTATTGGTGTTGAACCATATCTGATTATCGGAAATCTCAATGGTATTATCGCGCAACGGCTTGTTCGCATGAATTGCCCCAAATGCCTGGCTCCATATACGCCATCGGCACGAACTTTAAGAATGCTTGGCCTTGATGAAAAAGAAACGTATTGGCATGGGACAGGAAAAATTAACGGGCAGACATGTCCGTATTGCGGTGGACTTGGAACAAAAGGACGAGTTGGGATTTTTGAGATTGTCCCATTGTGCGAATATGAGGGGTGGGAGAAATACATAGACCAGCCATCAAAATTACGGCTCTTTTTTAAGGAGCGTGGGCATGGTGACATTATGGATGACGCACTCAATAAAATGCGAGCTCGATTAATTTCACCAGACTCATTATTTGGTGTTCTGGCACGCATTGAAGTGATGATAGAACATGATAAAAAAACAACCTCGTAATAAACGGGGCTTTATGGCACCGCTTATTATTTTAATATTGATGCTTACTGCCGCGGCGACCTCATCCTATTATATAGATTCCGTTGTAAAAAAGGTCGAAAAAGAGCGAGCGCACAACATCACACGCGATGTGCTTTCCCTGATTGAGCGTGTACAGCAAACCTATGGATACTTTTTACGATTGCAGGGAGAAGGGAAATATAACGAAGCGCGTACGTATTGGGAAACATTTTGTACTGATTGTAACGGGAAAAAAATAGGGGAGGGGACTCCTCTTGATAACTATTCAGTTTTTTATGATGTTCCATGGGTAGCATCTATAGAATGTAAAAGTACAATTCTTAAAAGAAAAAGTATTCAGCGGAATGGAGTGCTTTTTAATGATATTCCATCCCTCACAGAGTTCCGTATATCTGTTACAACAAAAGAGCGCATGTATCCTCAAACCATGTATGACTCATCTGCGACTTTTATGCGGACTGCTTACGTAACGAAGGTTGATTTTGAAAGACATTCAAGTACACAGATGGTTGTTTACATGCACTTAGGGGCAATGACAGGGAGTCAAACGCCACTTATTATCTTCTAATTTTTGTGCTATACGGGAGGTTTGTACATGAACATAACAGATATTAAAAAGAGTTCATTTATGTTTTTTTTAGTTTCTCTATTGATATTTGCGATGTTGTTTTTTTGTACTCCATTATGGGCGGCATCGTCAAAAACGTTATGGAATCGTTCAGTCCCGGTGGATGGAACGCAAGACACAAAGATGTCTGTTTATATTGAACACGGTTCTACAACAATGAATAGCTTTCATCTCTCTTTTAAAGGAGGGAAAGAAGGCAACAAAGATAGCATAGTTTTTTCAGGTCGCAGGAATTGTTTGTTAGGGGATAGCGGCCCTGAATATTTCGATAAACGACACAAGGCATATATGACTGTTGTCACAAAATATACGGCCCCCTACTATTTTGTTTCTGGTCTTATAACATCAAGCAAAGAGCAAACACCATTTTGTCTTGTGTGGTCGTCTTCGTTAGATACTATCCATTTTATTACGGGAGCGGCCGCGGACGAGTTAATACCAGAATAGAAAGGGAGAAACAATGGTGATGAAACGACGATGGGGTTTTGCTCTCGTAGAAGTCATGATAGTTTTTGCGGTTCTTTCCATTCTGTTTGGTGGAGCGATATTTATATCAACAAAGATAGGTCATGCCAATATGCAAGAAAATATGTTCATGGCCGAAGTCGACCTTACGAATCTTAACGAAGGGATACTTCTTTTTACCACTATTGAGGGAACCGCCCCTACGTCTATAAATGAATTGTTCCGGCTGGGATATGTACGCGGCACCAATCAAACCCCATGGGGCGGGCACTACCAAATACACGTGGGTAATACGTTTCCTTATGCGTGGTGTTCCATGCCGGATGGAACTGTCTTGGGGAAAAGTCAATATGGCATATAAAGGGACAAGAAGGGGGATGATATGTATTCCTCTTTTTCTTTTCCTTATTTCATCCCCTTTTTTGGTTGCTTATGGGAACCGGATGTTAACACGAATTTCTACGCCTCATGTTCTGACGGCCAGAATACGTGAGAATAGGTTATGCGTGTATGAACACTCCTCGTGTACAGCGAACGCTCTTTTATATTTTAAAAACAGACAGACTTCTTTTTTTTATAACCCATGGGAAATATCGGATGTGGTAACTATTGGGACAATTGCGTATGGGAGAGTTATGTCAACGTTCCTTATGCCTTCTTCTGCATATTCTCTTTATGTATCTTCGGAAAAATACGGAAAACGATTGCGCTCAGAGTTACAAAAAAATCGTGTAGATGCTGTTTTTTTAGGAGATATGTTTGTAGCTCTCTATAAAGAAAAACATGAATGTGTCATAGTTCCCTATCTTTCGGGACAATTTAAAATACGGTATGTTTCCCCGCAAATAATGGCATTTCCTGATGGGGCTATATATGCCCGCGAGACATGGAATAATGCCTCAAAAGAACTTTTGTTCCCAGGTTCTCCCTTTACTTCATTATCACTCATGTGGCCTTAATGGCATCCCCTTCTTGTTTATGCCTCTTCAAAAAAGATATCATTAAGAGTAGAGGAAATTCATTTGGATAATGCAAATGTCGGAGGTGAATGTGCCACATTCTTCCGTTTCCTATAGAAAAAAAGGAAGAATTTTGGGCTATACATAATGAGCACAACTATAAGGAGTCAAAAAAGAAATAAAAAACGTGTATGGGGAATATGTATATTTTTCATTCTTCTTTGTGTATGTATATGTTTTTTTGTTTTTTGTAGAGGGGACAATAAAATACAAGAAGGACAAGACACATCTTCTTTTACACACAGTGTGTCTCAAGAGAACTCTATGGTGTTTGAGAAATGGATGGATACCCAAGGATATGCGCAGTACGCATCTTTGACTGATACAGCACCTGCCATACTGAATAGGTTTTCCGTACAAACAGACAATGGAATTTTTCCCTCATCTCCGTGGATTTTGTCTCAAAAGACAGAAAATTGGGTGCTTGCGGAAGATATTCCAGGAGAATATCCCAATGTACGGATTGAAACAGGTATGTATGTATCTCCCACATCAGAAAAAAAGTCTTTTCATATTTTAGCCTTTGGAAGGGATTATACTTTTTTGTATTTTCCTCAAGGTATGAAATCCGTGGTGTATTACCATCCTGATACTGGTATTTCGGTTCTCTCCGTTACATATACATGGCAACCATGTGGAGAAAATTTGGGGACTATACAGGAATGGGGGGATATTTTACAAGGATTTACGCCCCAAGTTTCATATGGGGTATCTGACACACAGGGTTTACCGTCACATGATATGGAATATTTCTTTCATCATCCGCAAGGTGGAAAGGCTTTGATACACAGCAACAAAGGAAGGGTAACGTATGTAGATATTACTTTTGTGTCTCAGGGAAACCATGACATCCAGCATCATTTTAAACGGCCGGTCTATGCGTCCTTGCCGTCCTGTCTCCCGGGGCATCAAGTTGTGGGGGATTGGCGTTGGAAAGAGAAAAATTCTATTCGCAAGGACTTTGTGAAGTTTTCTCAACATGTAGGAATAGACGCCTTGTATTCTTTGACTCAATGGGTATCACCAAACGGGTGTGACAATACAGAAAATAGAGAAATAGAAAAGATGAACCACGCGCTTGTTTATGGATTGGCACATACGTGGAATGGATACTTGGAAGAGTTAAGCCTCTGGTTTGACAGAAATTCATGGGATAGTGTACGTCCCTTTATTTTTGGATGGTTTGACATGGAGCAGTTCAATTTTGCCGAAATACAAGAACCAGTATATAAGGATGGACTTAGAATGTATGTGCGGAATGTCGATGAAAAGGTTGTCGCTGTCACTATTCAGGATACGGAAATCATGCGGCTGAATCATATTGTACATGATTGTACTCGTGTTTTAGAATTAAGAAAATCTTTTGAAGAAAAATAGGAGGTGACAGGGGCGCATATATACATGTCTATGTATGTGCGTCTTCATTCATATGGCTGATAAAGAAGCTATGAGTATTGATGAGTTGTATAAAACATTGCGAAATGTTTCTGGTTCTTCTGGTGAGGAGTTCCTTCCGGAAATGGAGAAAGAAACAACAAGCGACAAAGAATCCCAAGCCGTTTTTTCCTTACCAAATCTGACAGGCGAACAGCCAAAATCAGAAGAACCACAAGGGGAAACTGAAAACCAAGACGGACTTGAAGAACTCGCATCCTTCGAACAAACAGAAAAAAATAGTACCGAGACAGGCGAAAACTGTGAGCAAGGGTACCGTATAGGTTTTATAGGGGAAAACGGGTATGACAACACATGTGTTGAAAGTGTGGAAGAACTGGAAAAAATTTTAGAACAGAGAAACAATTCTCGCGCAGAAGAGGAAGAGTATGAATCAGAGAAAGATAATAAAGGACAAGAAAATGGCACTCACCGCGTCGAAAACACAAGTACTGAGGTTGTGACAGGGGAACATACAGAAGACATGTCTGAAGAATGTCCCGATGTACATACGCCAATAATAGACAGGGAGGAACCAGATGTGAAGGATAGTAAAAAACAAAAATTGTGGTCTATAAATGTTGATGGGGAATTTTTGAATATATACATTCAGGAACAGGATGTCATGTTGCGTTTCCCTGTCGGGGGAGAATATACAATTCACGTCGGGACATTTACGTTGGAGATTGATTCGAAAAACAATGTTTCCTTCTATCAGACAGACAGTGAACTACCACGAGCCTAAAGGCATCGTGGCTTCAAAAGCCTAAGTTCACCAGACTCAGTATAGAGAAATCTATACTACGATTATTAACTCATGACACCTGCGGTTGACGCAACAGACCGT